>OOIH01001016.1_pt1 | contig 13685 bp, 25 predicted proteins | sample 1691801 | NCBI WGS metagenome assembly OOIH01 (sample SAMEA1061690, study PRJEB22710) | metagenome
CGAATATTTTGAACTTGTAATGCTCGGAGTAAAGAAATTTGAAATCAGGAAAGACGATAGAGGCTTTAAACCCAACGATACGTTTGTTCTGCGCGAATGGGACGGAGAAAACTATACCGGACGCTGTTTCATGCAAAGCATAGGATATGTTTTGAGAGATTGCCCAGAATATGGGCTTAAAGAAGGTTACTGTATATTCTGTTGGTAGGTGTGATAGATGGGACTGATTACATGGATAAAGGCGGTGTGGAACAAATTGTTTAAAAAAGAAATCAAGGAGCGGTTCAACGCCGATATCCTCCTGTCGGACGTGATGGAGACATGGATAAACCAGTTTTACAACATTACCAGCGGTAATCCGCCGTGGAAAGACCCGGAAGATGACATAGATAGCATCAACTGGGCAGGACAGATTGACGATATCACCGCAGGCCTTGTGACGCTGGATATCGGTATAGAAATGCCGGATACGCCCAGGGGACAATATCTGCAACAGCACGCAAATTACGTTTTGCAGATCATCCATGATAAGGTGTCCGAAGGGCTGGGGAACTGCGGCATGATGTTTAAGCCGAATGGCGAGAACGTGGATTACATAGAGCCTGGCAACTTTGCCCCCACGGATGCCGACAGCAACGGAAATATCTTAGGTTGCGTATTCCAGAGCCAGGTGCAGCGCAACGACTGGACATATACAAAGCTGGAATACCACCGCTTTGAGAAGGTGGCCGGGGAAGATGGACAAGAGCAAAAAATATACCGGATAAGCAACTATTGCTATAAAAAGCGCAGCACAAACGCAGTGCTTAACAGCCTGGGAGACCCGTGCAAGCTTACAGAAGTAAGAGAATGGGCGAATTTGCTGCCGGAGTGGGAAGTGAGTAATATCGACCGCCCCCTCTTTGCATACTTTAAAAACCCGGCGCCTAACCGGCTGGACAGATCAAGCCCGCTGGGAGTACCGATTTGGCACAACTGCCTAAAAGAGTTAAAGGATATGGATGTGGCATGGAGCCGCAAGGGCAGCGAGGTAGAGGACAGTAAACACATGACCTTTCTGCCGTCATCCGTTATCAGGTATGCAGATCAGCACAATGTTAAACTGCCGAGATGGGTTAAGGGCGTGGAGTATGGAAATGGTGTGGAGTCGGATAACAGCATACATGAGCATGTATCCACCCTCCTGACTGACCAGAGGATTGCGGATATCAACTCCATTTTGGCTATGATCTCTACAAAGTGCGGGTTTTCCCAGGGCATGTTTGTGCTGGATGAGAAAACCGGCATGATGACGGCCACGCAGGTAGAAGCGGACGATCAGGAAACAATCAGAACGATTAAAAACATCCGTGATGCACTGCAATCATGCCTGAACAATCTGTTTTATGCGCTGGATAAGTTTGCAGATTATTACACCAACATACCGCCCGAAAACTGGAACGGCGTTACTCTTTCGGATGGAACGCAGGTCGAAGGACTGGAAGAATCCATAAACTATAACTTCGGGAATATCCTGTATAACTGGAATGAGGACAGGGCGAACTGGTGGAATTACGTCACGCAGGGGAAAATGCCACCGTGGCTGTATTTTGTGAAGTTTGAGGGGATGAGCGAGGACGAAGCGAAGAAGCTGGTCGCCGAAGCCCAGCCGAAAGAGGAACCGGGATTTTTTGGGGAGGAATAGGGATGTTTGACAATAGGCTGAAAAAGTGTTGTGAGGATTGCCGCAATATTAATTTGAAATGCGGAACCGGAGAAATAGCAGCAAGAAATGTTTTAGGCGATTACGAAAGGAATACGTACTCTTTCATTGCCTGCGAGCATGAGCGTGTTTGCAAGAAATACATCGAGTGCGATCAAGAACAAAATGGACAACTTGTGCTCTATGACGCAAACGGAAACAGACTGGGAACATGGGAAGAACTTTTTGCTGACCAGTTTCGGAAAACCTACGGAACAGATTTTGTAAATTGCAGCAAAACAGAGGAATGATATGCAGACCCCCCAATACCTTGCCCACATCGCCGACGGCAGCGAAGAAATAGCCTCCCAACTCCACACATACCTAATCAAAGAAATCGTCGATCGAATGATGATCCGCATAGGCCGTGGGGAAGATTACCTGCTCACATCCTCCGACGAGTGGCGTATCCGCATTATGCAGGAAGCCGGGTATCTTTTGGAGGATATCACGGCAGAACTGGCGAAATACACACGGATTCAGGAGACCGAAATCAGGCAGGCCATGCAGGACGCCGGCGTTAAGGCCATGGAGTGGGATGCGAGAATTTATGAGGCCGCCGGTCTCTCGCCGCTGCCCCTCTGGCAGTCTCCGGCACTGGTACGCTTGATGGAGCGCAACTACCGGGCGACCATGGGCGAATGGAGGAATTACACCAGAACCACCGCAAAAGCCGCACAAATGGATTTTATCAATGAGTGCGACTTTGCATACCATAAAGTCAGTACCGGCGCTGTATCGTACACACAGGCGGTCAGAGAGGCTGTTGAAAATATAGCATCCGCCGGCATAACCATGGTAGAGTATCGGAGCAGGAATACTGGCGATATCCGGAAGGACACGATTGAGACAGCGACGGCCAGGGCGGTGAGAACCGGCGTAGCGCAGGCGAGCGCCCAGATCAGCCTCAAGCGCATGGAGGAGATGAAGTGGGGCATTGTGCTGGTGTCTGCCCATGTGGGAGCCAGGGATAAGGGTGGAGTGCCGGAGAATCACTCTCTCTGGCAAGGAAAATTCTACAGCTTGCCACAGTATGACCACACATTCCCAGATTTCTATTACTCCACCGGCTACGGCGATATCACAGGGCTATGCGGCGTGAATTGCCGTCACAGCTTCGGACCCGGGGACGGCAGGAACAACCCATGGGCGGCTGATAAGATCAGCACCGAGGAAAACCACCGGGTATACGAAGCAGAACAGCGTCAACGCACCCTTGAGCGTCGCATCCGCAAGACCAAACGTGAGGTTATGGGGATGCAGGAAGCTGTGGAGAAGTGCCAGGACGAAGGGGCAAAGGCAGTGCTGCAGCAGACGCTTGACCGTAAATCGTATCTGTTGGGCAAGCAGAACCAGGAGTATCGGGCGTACTGCAAGGAGAAGAACCTGCGAACACAGCAGGAACGCTTGCAGATTGCGAAATGGAGCCGGAAGGAAGCAAGCAAAGCGATTGCGGCGGCGAGGAGGTATGAGAAGAAATGAAAGATTTTAGTGAACAGATACAGACATTAAGACACGTTGCATACGCATATTCGAAAAATGGATTAGGAGCAATTTTGAACGAAGCTGCAGACACTATCGAAACCTTATCCGCAAAGCTGGTGGCAAATAGTGGCTGGATTCCGTGTAGTGAACGGTTGTCGGATAACAAAGGATGGTATCTGGTGTATGCAAAGAACCAAAGGCCGTTTGTTGCATACTTCAAGGGTAAAACATTTCCGCTGAACAATCATTATCATGAAATTGTAGCATGGCAACCACTCCCGGAGCCATATCATGAGTAGATGGCATCCATACAATCCCAGCCCCCTCCATGCCCGTGTTGGCGACTGCGCCGTCCGTGCGATCAGCAAGGCCATTGACCGGGACTGGGACACATCCTATGTTGTGCTGTGCGCTTACGGCTTTGAAATGAAGAACATGCCCTCCGGAAATTGCGTCTGGGGAGCGTTGCTCCGAAATCACGGATTCACCCGCCGCCCCATGGAAGGATACCCGAAACTCCTTTGCAGAGTGGAGGACTTTTGCCGGGAGCATCCGCATGGGCTGTATGTGCTTGGATGTGACGGGCATGTAGTGACGGCGGTGGATGGGGAGTATTGGGACTCGTGGGACAGCGGCGGGGAGACTGTGATTTATTATTGGGAGAGAGGATAAAAATGAGCGAAAAAGAATTAAAAGAAAAACTAAATGATGAATATACGCGCTGTATGAACGCCATTACAGGGGTTGACAAAGAAATGTGCAGACTTCAAGGTCGAAGAGAAGAACTTGAAGATCGGCGGCAGATGCTTTGGGAACTTATAAACGAGTAACGAGGTGATGGTATGAGAGAGATTTTATTCAGAGGGAAGCGGATTGATAACGGTGAATGGGCGGAAGGATTACCATCTTATGACGAAAATGGGAATCTGGCAGAAATAGAAGTATATAGGGGATTTTGCAATTGCAATATTTGCGAAATCGACCTTGGAACCGTCTGCCAGTACACCGGCCTGACCGACAGGAACGGCAGGAAGATTTTCGAGGGGGATATTGTCAGGCTTCCGAAATGTGAAAATGATATAGCCGTCTTTTCCTTGAAGGGATGCAATTATTTCCTTAAAGGAAAATGCTCGGATTATGAAATTGAAAATTGCGATGGCGAATACTTTGAAGTTATAGGAAATATTTTCGACAATCCCGATTTATGCGAATGAGGTATCACTATGGATTTTACGGAGTTTATAAAAGCATTTCTTGAAATCTGTGGCGGCATTACCCTGGTGGGTGGCACTGCTAAAGTGGTATACAGCGCCGCAAAACCCGGCATCTCCCTAAAAAAGCGTGTGGAAGTCCTGGAAGACCACGACAAGCGGGATTATGAAGCATTGAAGGGGATTGCTGATCGGGATGCGTTGATTCTCGAAGCTCTCATAACTATACTTGATAGCCAGATTACCGGGGATAATGTTGAGCAGTTAAAAAAAACACGAGGGAAGCTGATTGCGCATTTGGCCGAAAGTTAATAAGAGGTATATTTTTGAAAATCTGTGGATTCACGGAGTTTGAATTAAATTATTTTCGGAGATACTGCAATTTTACGGCGGAGGAACGGGAACTGTTTGAACTTCGTGCCGCCGATATGCCCCTTGAGATGTGCGCCGAAAAACTGAATGTGAGCGTGTCCACGGTAAAGCGGTGGAGCAGGCGGGTGAATAGTAAAATAATAAGGGTGGTGTGATACTTACCTGATACTTTTCTAAGTCTTTGATGAACTGTCAAAGGCTTATTTTTTATGCGAAAATATACCCATAGAATCGAACGGAGGAATCCTCACATGGGATATTTTATAGATCAGTATGGGCGGACAATGTACCAGCCAGACCCTATGCCAATGGACAATCTGTCACAACTGCGGGCACAAAGGCAGATGCCGCAGATTCAGCAGCCCACGCAAGGGGCGCAAATGCTCCCCACGCAACAGCCGCAGGCAAGCCAATCATGGGCTTATGTACAAGGCGAAGCGGCAGCAAAAAGCTGGTGTGTCGGGAATGGACAGTCGGTTTTACTGATGGACAGCGAATCCCCTGTTTTTTATATCAAATCAGCAGACGCATCTGGGATTCCGCTCCCGCTTAGGATATTTGATTACACAGAGCGGGTACAGAATGTCCCTCAGAGTGCGCCACAGGCCACACAGAGCGAGCCTGAGAACTTAGACGATAAATACGTTACCCGGCAGGAATATGACGCTCTACAAGCCAAATACATGGAGATTTTGGAGCGACTGAACAATTTTCCTGCCGCTGATAGCCATGCAGAGCCTGCCAAAAGAACAGAGAAGGCAAGCGGCGGCGCAAGAAATAAGGGAGGAAATGCTAATGAGTAGTCCGGTTTTTGGAGCAATGGGAAAGGGAATGCAGGGCGGACCTATGCAAATAATTCAGGAGTTTCAGAGGTTCCGGCAGCAGATGCAGGGGAAAAACCCAACAGAAGAACTCAACAAACTTTTGCAGTCCGGAAAAATCAGCCAGGAGCATTTAAATCAGGCACAGCAAATGGCTCCTTTGGTGCAGCAGCTTCTGAATGGAAAAATGTAAAATGATACATCACCGCATAGCGGTTTTGTAAATACACAATTGGAGGTAATTGTTACTATGACGGACGGATTAACTGCTTCTGATGTTGCCCTGTTAAGTGGCAATAACAGATCATGTAATGACGGCTTCGGCGGAGATTTTGGAGCGTGGATTATCCTGTTCCTGATTTTCGGTATGTTCGGCTGGGGCGGCTTCGGCGGCTGGGGCGGCGGCTTCGGTGGCGGCGGGGCTGTACAGGGCTATGCAACACAGGCGGATATTCAGAGAGGGTTTGACACGCAGGCAATCGTCGGCAAGCTGGACGGCATCAGCCATGGAATTTGCGACAGCACCTATGCAGTGACCGGCGCAGTGAACAACCTGGGCATGACGGTTATGCAGGGATTCTCCCAGGCGGAACTGTCCCGGTGCAACAGCCAGGCAGCGATTATGCAGCAGCTGACAACTATGATGTTCAACGCCCAGCAGTGTTGCTGCGAGACGCAGAGGGCGATTGATGGTGTAAATTATAACATGGCGAAAAATACCTGCGATCTGCAGAACACCATGAACAATAACACCAGAGATATCATCGACAACCAGAACACCAACGCAAGGGCGTTACTGGACAAGCTGTGTCAGATGGAATACAACGGCCTGAATGACAAGTATCAGGCGGCGATCGCAGAGAATCAGGCATTAAAATTTGCGGCTAGCCAGACGGCACAGAACGCATTTATTACGGCAAACCAGCAGGCGCAGACTGCGGAGCTGATTCGCAGACTTGGCATGGATTGCCCGGTCAATGCGGTTGTAGTTCAGCCGAGTACGCCAGTGTCTTTCCCGACTAACTGCTGCGGCCAGTTTAACGGCTGGGGCAACGGATGCGGGAATGGATGCAACTGTTAAAACTTCATATCGGAGTATCTTCCTTACGATATAGTGAGGATGTTCGGCGGATAGCCGTTATTACGCAGGGAGACAGGTTCGCTTCGTGCAGCCTGTCTTTTTGCGGTATGGAAGGAGAAATATATTATGGCGGAATATAGCGCAACGGCATTACAGACCGTCGCAGTAAACCAGAATGTACTTTTTACCGGTGGTGCGGATAACAACAACTGTTCTATTATCCACCGGGCAGATAGTGGGCTCGTTAATCTTCGTGGGCTGGTGAGGAATACTGGCGGTTGCAACTGTAACAAAAGGGCAAAATACAAAGTGACATTTGGGGCTAATATCTCAGTACCTACCGGCGGAACGGCGGGCGCAATCTCTCTTGCACTGGCTCTCAACGGCGAAGCGGTGCCGGCGACGCAGATGATCGTAACGCCGGCAGCGGCAGCGGAGTTTTTCAACGTGAGCCGGTCTTTCCATGTTGATGTGCCGGTCGGATGTTGTGCACAGCTGTCTGTAAAAAACACCTCAACGCAGGATGTGAGTGTGCAGAACGCTAACATTATCATTGAGCGTGTGGCGTAAGGAGGTGCAATATGAGAGACATGGAAAGATTATGTGATATCGTCGAAGAAGAACTGGGTAAAATCGCCGAAAAAGGGCTTACCACAGGCAACCTTGAAACTGCGTACAAACTGATCGACATGTACAAGGATTTGAAGAATACCAAATATTGGGACACAAAATCCGAGTACTATATGGCTGTTCTTGACGAGATGCAGGGCGGTGAGTACAGCGAGCGTGGCTACTCCCGTGATGGCGGTATGAACGGTGGCGGTTACAGCAATCGCAGAGACAGCCGGGGACGGTACAGCCGGGAGGGCGGCAATGATGGCGGATACGGCCAGGGTTCCTCTTACGCTAACCGGGGCAAGCATTATGTCCGTGGGCATTACAGCCGGGCTGATGGCCGTGACCCCTATGATGATTACATGATGGATAAGCAGTCCTACCGTACCGGCGGTAAGTCTGAGGACTGCAAAAAGCGGATGCTGGAAGCTTTGGAGGAGCACATGGAGATGCTTACACAGGAGCTGGGGGATATGTCAAAAGACGCTGACTGCCGGGAGGAAAGGGAGATGATTGCTCGATATATCGACAAACTGCGGAATATGATGTAATAAAAAGGGCGGTAGGGTTATCCTGCCGCCTGATTCCTTTTGATGATTTCGTTTTGCGCTTTAACACATATATTTTTATAAATCAATGCTTTATCTTTATTGTTCATGAGATTTTGATGGAACAGATTTCTTGCCATTCCTCTGATATATCTTAATTCGTCAGTTGTAAATTTTTCCATATCCTTCTCTCTTTCTCCCTGCATTACCCGGCAGGGACGGGATAAATTTACTGTCTGATGTAAGTCATTTGTGGAAGTATTATCTTTCCACTCATAACCGATGGAATGTCATTATAAAGCTGCTCTGCTTCTGATTTATCCGGCAAAAGTACATTCTCTTTGATGTACTCTCGAAGCTGTTCAATAGCGTTTGTCGTAAGACCGATGGCGTTAATATACAGCTTTTCACCCTGCTTCATTTCTTTAACGACATTCCTTAATGTTCTGATATTATTTGCGTTATACATATCTTCCCTTCTTTCTCCCGGCGCAACCCCGCCGGGTGGGTGGTGTGGTTATTTTATAAGATTTTCCATGTTTATAGTTGGCCTAAAGGCGTTTCTTCCTGTTTTTTCATAAACTATTTCTTTGCACTTCCTGCAAGCCTCCCTTGCGTTTTTTGCCATAATAAAAATGTGGTTTAATTCCTCACGCCTATTTTTCTTGATTATGTAAAATACTTGATAGTGTTTATTCATTTTCCATATCCTCCGTTCCTTTGATGATTCTATGATAGCATAGTTTAAATATGCTGTCAACACATATTTATAAAAAAGTTTAAAAATGCTTGAAATTTTTTAAATCAAATGATAATATGATGTCGGGAGGTGAGATTGTGGCGTTTTCAGATAAAAAAGCGGCATTTGCATATATAAACGAATATCAAAAAGAGAAGTATGATAGGATCACGGTTATGGCAAGGAAGGGAAAGAAGGAAAAATACCAGTCAGCGGCAAAAGAAGCGGGCATGTCCCTTTCTGCGTTCATAGAAATGTGTGTTGACGAAAAACTGAATCAGCAGTAACACGGCGGCGGGGAAACCCGCCGTTTTCCTTTAAATGTGATACCACTTTATCTTTGTGTTTTTGGTAAAATATAATCAGAAAGAAAAGGTGAGAGTATGGTAAAAGACAACTGGGTATATTGTCCCATCTGCCACAATAAAACACGGACAAAAATTCGCAAGGAAACGGTAGCGACAAGACTGCCGGTATATTGTCCTATGTGCAAAAATGAGTTTTTGATGGATATTGAAAAGGGAAGGGCAAAAGAAGCAATCACATAAAGTAGAGCCAGACGCCAGACGCAGAGCCAGTATCGCAGAAATGCAGGTGATGGCTCTTTTTCTATATTTGGGCATTCTTTACTCCTCAATGGCACACGGCCTTAACGGAAGGTTGAAAATGCGGTTCGATTCCGTCCGTGTGCCATAGTGCAAAGAGTTCCCCGCAGAGCGGGACGTAAGAGAATAGGCGCCATTCCTCTTTGTGCATAATGGCGAGTCGCCAAGTGGCTAAGGCACCGGGCTTTGACCCCGGCAGAGAAGAAACGCTCTTTACGCTGGTTCGAATCCAGCCTCGCCAGTTCCGGACACGCCGAGTCCTACAAAACGGCAGACCGTTGGTGGACGGTTACACACCTAAAAATAACCTAATAACGGAAGGAGATCATCATGAAAACCGAAGATTTGAAAGCGCAGGGATTAACAGATGAGCAGATCAGCTTCGTCATGGCCGAGAACGGCAAAGACCTGAAAAAGCTGCAGAAGGAAAACGAGAACCTCACATCTGACCGGGACGGCTGGAAAGAAAAAGCCGAGACCGCAGAAGAAGCGCTGAAAGGTTTCGAGGGAATCGACCCGGCGCAGGTGCAGGCACAGCTTGCGGAGTATAAGAAGAAGGCCGAGGATGCTGAGAAGGACCGGGACGCAAAAATCTATGAAAGAGATTTCAACGATGCCCTGAAAACGGCGCTGGAAGGCGTGAAATTTTCCAGCGAAGCAGCGAAAAAAGCTGTCATGGCGGATATTCGGGATGCGGAATTGAAACTGAAAGACGGCCAAATCCTGGGGCTGAATGACCTGCTCGCCCAGATGAAAGAAAAAGACGCTTCGGCTTTTGTTAATGAAGCACAGGTACATGCGCAACAGAATGCGGCGAGGTTTACCGTACCGGCGGGACGGCAGACACCGCAGGGAACCATGACCCGAAAGGATATCGAAGGAATCAAAGACGCAAGCGAGCGACAGGCTGCGATTGCTCAGAACCTTCACCTGTTCGGGAAAACCGAATAACTACCAAACCGGCACGCAATACGGAAGCGTGTCGCTAACCTAGACCCTTTAACAATTATGGGTAGAAAGGATTTTTTAATGCCAGCGAAAACGAATTTAATTATGACCGCTGACATCCAGGTAACGGCCAGAGAAATTGACTTTGTTACCAGGTTCGAGCGGAATTGGCAGCACCTCCGGGATATCCTGGGCATTATGCGGCCTATCAAAAAGCAGCCCGGCGCCATCCTGAAAAGCAAATACGCAGAGGGCGCGCTGGAAAGTGGGAAAATCGGTGAGGGCGAGGAAATCCCTTACAGCAAATTCACTGTAAAAGAAAAAGATTATGCGGAAATGACCATCGAGAAATTCGCAAAGGCCGTTTCCATCGAAGCGATCAAAGACCATGGTTACGAAAACGCTGTCCAGATGACGGACGACGAATTTCTGTTCCAGCTTCAGACAGACGTTACCAAACGGTTTTATGACTACCTCAAAACTGGAACGCTGACAAGCACAGAGACAACTTTCCAGATGGCGCTGGCCATGGCAAAAGGTCGGGTGGAAAACAAATTTAAGCAGATGCACAGGAACGTTACCGGCGTTGTTGGGTTTGTGAACATCCTGGACGTTTATACCTACCTGGGAGAAACGGCAATCAACAATGTGGAAAACCAGTTCGGCTTCCAGTATCTGAAAAATTTCCTGGGATTCAATACCATCTTTTTGCTGTCCGACAGTGAAATTCCGCAGGGTACGGTGATTGCTACTCCGGTGGAAAACATTGTTTTGTACTATGTTGACCCCAACGAGAGTGATTTTGTCCGGGCTGGCCTGGTGTATACCGTATCCGGCGAGACAAACCTGATCGGGTTCCACACCCAGGGCAATTACAGCACGGCGGTATCCGAAGCCTTTGCGATTATGGGATTGACGCTGTTTGCGGAATACCTTGACGCAATCGCAGTTATCACCTTCGGCGGAGCATCAGGAGCCTCCTTGGGGGAATAACCCCCGCTGCGCTGTCCTCTGGTGACAGCGGGACGAAGGCAAAGAGGACAAGGCGGAAGGCGGTGGAGTAGTGGCGTACACAGATTATGAATTTTACACAGACAAATATTTTGGCAACATTATCCCAGAAGCCGACTTCCCCCGCCTTTCCGAGCGTGCCAGCGACTTTATTGACACGCTGACTTTTGAACGCCTTGTGGACGGTCTACCTTCCAATGAGAGAGCTGCCGCAAAGGTGCAGAAGGCCGTGTGTGCGGTGGCAGAGGTGTTATATCAGATAGAGCTTGCCGAAAAACAGGCTCTGTCTGCCGCCTCTGGCACATCGAAAACGGCCGGCGGTCTGCCGGGGACGACCGGAATTATCACAGGGAGAAATTCCGGCTCCGAATCATTCTCTTTTGCTACCCCTTCCGAATTGGCGGGTGGTGCAAAGGAATGGTCGGCGGTATATGCGGCGGCAGGGGATGCCAAAGCAACAAATAAAGCGCTAGCGGGTGCGGCGATACCGTATCTGATGGGTGTTACAGACGATAAGGGGGTGTGCCTGTTATATGCAGGTGTTTAAATTTTTAAAAAGGATCCTCTGCAAGCACAAGAAAACAATCCATATCCGTACATTCTTGGACGACTGCCCGGACGGCGGGTACATTACCCGGCATGTCTGGAAGTGCCAGAGGTGCGGGAAAGAGATTATTGGAGGCAAATAAACATGGATTTTGGAATTGCAACAGTTGTCCCCATAGCTGTTCTCTGCTTCCTGGGCGGACAGCTGATAAAAAACTGGACGTCCGTTGACAATAAGCGGATTCCGTCTGTCTGTGCCGTTGCTGGCGGCATCCTGGGCGTTGTGGCTATGTACACCATGCCCGACTACCCGGCTACGGACTGGATAACCGCGGCGGCGGTAGGCGTTGTGTCAGGGCTGGCGGCGACTGGGGCACACCAGGTTTATAAGCAGGGGAAGGGCTGATGGTGTACCGACAGCACAAGAATTACGAGAACTTACAGCGCCGCATCTTCCCCGGCGTGGGCGACTATGGCATACCGCAGATAGAACCTACACTCTATGAGGGCGGCTGTAAGTTTATCCCTTTCAACTATGCCCGGACCTGCAAAGATCGCGAGAACAAAGGTGTTCACTTCTTCATCGACGATTACCAGTTCAACCGCCTGTGGAATGACATTGACCGCTATGTGGATATGCTTCGGGAGTTTCGCTATGTAATGTCCCCGGACTTCTCCACATATACGGACTTTCCGAAAGCTATACAGATATACAATCACTACCGCAAACACTGGGTAGGGGCGTATCTTCAGGAGGCGGGCGTAAAGGTCATTCCCACAATCTCATGGAGCACAGAGGATTCCTTTGACTGGTGCTTCGACGGAGAGCCAGAGGGCGGGGCGGTGGCGGTATCATCCGTAGGATGCATGGGAAGCAGAACAAAGAAGGAACTTTTCCTTGCGGGTTATGAAGCTATGATTGACCGCCTGCACCCAGAAACCATCATCTTCTATGGGAAAGTGCCGGACGAGTGCCGGGGAAATCTGGTGCGGATTCGGGCGTTTCAGGAGAAATTTGAGGAAGGTGAACGTGATGGGTGGTAGAGGCGGAGCGAGTGGCCTGTCTGGTGTGCGGAACAAAGACACTCAGCTTACTCAGAAGCAAATCAACGAATTGAAGGGGACAAAAAAACAGGTTGAGTGGGCTACCAACATTATAAATGATGCTTATAGGCAGGTAGATGGAATCATTAGAGATCATAAAGGCGGGAAACGTCAATATGATTCTGACATTGTTAAATCTGCCAAAGAAGTAAAGGATTGGATTACTGCAAGCGTTGGAAAGGTTAATAATGCGTCCATGTGGATAGACAAAAGACAATTGTTTGACACCATGCATATCAATGACAGGGTAAACAAGCATTTGAGAGTGAAAGACATACCCGTCGAAATAAGTCTTACGTCAAATTTCCGTAGAAAGAAGAAATAAATTATGTACGAAGCAACCGTAACCGTTTTCAACAGCTACGAATCCCCCACCACCGGTCAAATCCTCTGGTTCCCCCACGTCCTCATCGGTGTTGATCTTGTTACTGACAAAGGCCAGATGCTTAGGCAGTACGGCCCCAACAGCACGGACGCTGCGGAGTTGCACGTCGCCTATAAGGAGATGGACGGGAAGAAGATCATCGTCCACGGCTGGACGGGGGAACCGATGCTGAACACGCTGGAGGAACCGCTGCCGTGGATACCGGAAATAACCTGGGGAAAGCAGGTAAACGACCTGCTCGACGATACTATCACTTTCAAGCCGGATGATTTCTTCTGGTGGGGGGAATGGACGCAGGGGACTGTGAATGACGATGATTACACGGCCATGCGGTATCCCGGGTTTTACGATTATATGCGTCGTAATCACGACTATGTGTTCCGGATTACGATGGTGGGCGGGCCGTATACGGTTATAAAACACTTCGAGATAAGGGGGGCTTAGGATGTACCTTTTAAGGCGTGGAGATAAGC
>OOIH01000726.1_pt1 | contig 13640 bp, 18 predicted proteins | sample 1691801 | NCBI WGS metagenome assembly OOIH01 (sample SAMEA1061690, study PRJEB22710) | metagenome
CCGCCGTGTCGGAGTACTCTTCGCCGCTGGTGGACCTTAAACAAGACCCGAATTTCAAAGCGGAAGAATATCCCGTCGGCGGCAAGGAATACAAGATAGAAATTATCCAGATAGCGGAGAGCACGCGCACAGAATTGCTTGTATATACATATCAGCCATACGGGCGCATTGAGGCAAGTTCAATCAGTATATCCAAAGCGATAAATGACAGTTACTCGCCAAGGGTGTATTCGCTTCAATTGCTGTCGTACGACGACGTTTTTTATAAGTACCGCGTGGTTGATTTTGAACTCGAAGAGGACGCGCTGAGATATTACAACGTACCTACAATCTGGCGAAAGTACGACCGACAGATAGACGGTAACACAGGCGTCATAACAAAAGAGGTTGACTATCCCGTGGGGAAGTTATGGACTGCCTCAACCGTGCAGGGGGAAATATCTTACACGTTGAAGCAGACGGAAGTCGTGGAAATCTATAATCCGTTCCCGGGCTTTGTGCGGCGCAGTAAAGGTGTTAGTTGGACTAACTATAAAAGTTGCGACGTGCATTTTATCGCATTTAATACGAATTACGACATAACGCGCTTAATATCGGCGGACGTAACGTATAGGACGCAAGACTACAAAAAAACGCTGCTTGGCGGCACAAAGGAAAGCGAACTGTCTAAGCGATTGTATAAACGCGTAAACCACGACGAGAAAGCAGGCAACGACGTTAACGGGTTGTTTGCCAGCAAATATAAATGGGACAGAATATCGCGTACGACGGATTTTATTTCGGACCTCGATATAGAAGATGAAGATTTAAAGGACACCTTGACAGCGCGGAAATGGATAATTAATTTTTTGGAAACAGATTACACGGTGCCGCTCGGCGCGGACAACGCGTATGCGGCGGTATTCGGCGGCGTGTTCGGTACGTTTTATAACGGGTTTGAACTGCTCTTCGGCGAAACGAGCGGAACGCGCGTTAAAGAGGTTGCAGTACTCCATCTTGAATTTGAGGTGGACGGAAAGCACTACAATTTGGGCGCGGTTTCTAATATTGTTTCCGGTTCTGATAGACCTTTGGACGACAAGGGCAACGTGGTAACGGATTGGCTTAAAGACGTGCTCGAAGCGCTTGCAAAAGTGCCGTGGTGGGGCTGGCTGATTATATTCGGCATACTTGCGATAATCGTCATAGCGATTCTCGCTATATTCTTTCCTGTTGCAAAGAAAATACTTGCGGTAATTTTGAAAGTGTTAAAGACAGTAGGGCAATTTCTTTGGAAGGCAATTTCTTTTCCGTTTAAAGCGATTAAAAGACTTTCGGAAAACATAGCGGCGAAGCGCCGGCAACGTCAGTTATATAAATCATTAAATCCGCCTAAGCCTAAGAAGAAGCAACGCAAGAAAAAGGGAGCGAAAAGGTAAATGTTCACGGTATTTTTAATAATTTTGGAGTTGATTTTAGTCGGGCTTAGAGTGGCGGCGGGCTGTTATGCCGAGCGGATTGCACTGTTCGCCGCGCTGAAAACGCCGCTGACGTGGATATGCGTAATACTCGGGATAATCTGCCTTGTATTTATTGTTGTCAAGATATACAAGGAAATTAGGGGCAGTAAAGGCAAGTCTGACGGAGTGAACGTCAGTTTTAATATGGACGATATGGATTGGGGAAGCAGGCAATGACGTTTGTAATGTTTACGATGGGCGGCGCAGTACTCGCTTATTTGGGATTTATGACAAAAATAATCGGCGCGGAATGTGAAATCGACGTAACGCCCTGGCAGATAATGTTGTTTATTTGCGCGGTGTTAATGGTGATAGCGGGCGTTGTGGACGGAGTGCTGGGAATAGTTCGGCTAATCCGCCGCAGGGGTAGGGGCAACGCCCGCGAAAAATACGGTATTTATCCGCCGCCGAAGCGCGGCGGCAGGGCTAAGCCGCCCGCCCTTCCGCCAAAGCGTCCGACAGCGGGCAAGAAATAAAAAGGAGATTTAAAAATGTTGACAGAAAGACAAAAAGCAAAAATTCGTAAGCAAAATGAAGAGCGCGACAAAAAGTTTGTTTCCGGTTTAAATGAAGAAGAGAAAAAGAAACGAACTGAATATATTGCCGCGAGAAATAAAGCAGATAAAGCATACGCTGATTTTTTTGAGGGAACTATAACGGGCGAAGAATTTGCAGCGGCGGAAACAGAGAAAGAAAAATGCAGAAGAGCCTATTTTGGGTTGGTGATACGCAATAGAAATAAAAACAAACCGAGTACACCAAAGCAATCCGCCGATACAAAGAAAACAGCAGCGAAGCCAAAGCGTCCGACAGCGGGCAAGAAAAAATAATTGATAAAGCCGCGCGGTGAGCGCGGCGCATATGCCGGGAATGGTAGGACAGCGGTGACGCGCTGCCCGCGGTTCGAGTCCGCGCATACCGGCTTGCAAATCTCGGCTCCTGCACTGCCATAAACGGCGCAGGGGTTGAGATTAACGGAAGCAACAGCCCGCAAGGGCGTTGAAATATCATTTTTAGGAGATTTGCAAAAATGACTGTTAAAAAAAGCACATTGGACAATGCAATTAAGGCAATGCAGGATTTAAACGCGGCATTTGCAGGCGCCCGCGCCGAGGGTAGAAAGATTAATAGAAAGGTGTTCCATCGATTATGCGATATCGTGCACGGATATTGTGCTCAAATGAGAGAACAAATTGAAGGACAAGCGGATACTCGCTTATATTTTAATTTTTGGGATATTGTAGATATGAGCGTGAATTCGCAGAAAAATCCAAACGAAACGGCGTATAAAATACTTGCCGTGCTCGGCGTCGAGGTGGCGGAATGATTAAAGTCAGACTTTGGGGCGAGTTAGAGGAAGTAACCGCGTTTAAAGAGTACTTAAAAGCCCAGCCGCGGCTGCGTTTGACGTATTCTTCTGAGCCTTGCGCAGACCGCGGCGAAAGCACTTATAAGCGAATCTACATTGAAGCAAGTTTGCGCTCTTCGGAAACGCCCGACATTGCAAACAGCGCCGAACCGCAGGAACGTGAAGTATTGCAAGCCTTGATAGAAAATTTATATTACAGTCTGAGCGAGGAAAACGGGCGATTAGTAGTGTATTCACCGTCTAAGCTTGCGCGAGCGTATTCAATCGCCAAACAGTTGTGCGAGTTCGATTTGGTAGACAAGCAAGAGGTTGAGGACTTTGTAAATAAGTATTCCGGCGAGGTGGGTAAATGCTGAAAAACGCTGAAATCGTCGCGCTTGAAGAACAGGAAGCAAAGATAATGGCGGAAGGCTTTGTGCAGAACGTCTACAACGATTTAAACGACATAAAGCATAGTTTTTTTGTAATCGGTTTTCGCCTTACCGAAGCGAATAACCTGAAATACTACAAAGCGCTTGGCTATCAGAACATAACGGAACTTGCGGAAGATAAGTTCGGCTTTAAGAAAACCGTTACATACGAGTTAATGCAAATATACGCGCTTGCGCACAATACACAATCGCCCATGCGCATAGCGGACAAGTACGATAAGTATTCCAAATCTCAATTGGCGGAGTTTTGCCGGCTCAGATACTGCCCTGACGAATTTATACAGATAGTAACGCCGCAGGACAACGTGGACACAATCGGGCGCGCGGTTGCTTTTTGGAATAAGTATATAGCAAAACATTCTGGCTCACCAACTGCAAATGCGGAAATAGCAAGCATAACCGACTTGCTTTTAATTGATATAGAAACGCCGCTAAGCAAGGTGCAGCGGGTAATCGAGCAACGCAAGGCGGCGCAACAGTCAGGCGAAAGCAATTCCGCAAATGCGGAAAAATCAAGCGTTTCCGCAGGGCAATTGCCGGGACAGACGGTAATCGATATAACGGAAATACAAACCGTTGAAGAGTTTAATGCAGTCGGCAATTTTTCCGGAAATCCGGAAAAATCCGAGGTTACGGACGAGCCGGAAACGATACCCGCAGCGTTGGAACTGACTGACGGTGAACTGATAGACTATTGTCTGAAAAGACGAATGGTAACAATAAAAAAGTTTGAAATTTATACAAAGTTTAACGAGTCGCCAAACAGAAATGAATTTATCAATTTTATAACTGATTTATATGGGATTGGAGAATATCATAGCCCGGTAATCAATTTTAACTACGGACCAAAGATAGGCATAATAATTAGCCGGAAAAATAACAGCAAGATAGAACTGCCATGGACGTATGTCACGGGACGTATAAGCCGCCTGATAGAATTGAACGAGTATTTAAGCGCGGACGAGCAAGCGGCGTATATAGAGTGGAAAGCGTCGCGTGACGGGCTTGTGGTAAACGTAGAGCCAGCCGAACAGCAACCGCGAAAAAATTCCGCAAATGCGGAATTGCCTATAAGCGATAAAGAATACGGCAAGTTAATAAAAAGCCTTGATGAGTTAATAAGCCCGAAAGTGCAAAAGGGTTTGAACTTAAAGAACGAGAAAGGGCGGCGAGAGTGGTTGAATAATTACCGCAATTGGGGCATATGGCTTGAAGTGCCGCAGGTTGACAAGACGTATTACCGTTATGATTTCGCCAACGGTGCCGCGCTCATCGTTGAAGAAGGATTTGAATATTGGAGTTTCAGTTCCAAACCCGGCGCGAAAGCGCGCGTTGCGTATGCAATTATTGACGATAAGCACGACAAGTTTGATTCCAAAGGTATATGCTATACGGACGTAATAACGTGGCTAACGGCGCACGCCAAAGAGGTATAATGAAAGGATTTATAGAGATAACGAGAAGAGGTCGGAAACGGCTTATAGCGGTAAGCGAAATAACGTGCATAACCGAAAATAAAAGAGGGCTCACAATAATATTTGTTAAAAGCAGTTGCGGCGGCTTTAACAGTTTGTTTGACGGTAATTACTGTTACAGCGATGAAACATATGAAGCCGTATGCGCGAAACTTAAAGAAGTTTGAAGGAGCAGAAGCAGTTATGAAAAATGTAAACGGAGTGTTTAAGACTTTGGGCGCAACAAGTCACAGCCAACACGAGCGCGAGCCGGACGATTATTACGCAACCGACCCGAAAGCGATTGATAAGTTACTATCGGTAGCGCAATTAAATACCCGCATATGGGAATGCGCCTGCGGCGGCGGGCATTTATCGGAACGGCTGACGGAACAAGGCTTTTACGTTTGCAGTTCTGATATAAAAGACAGAGGCTATAAGCGGCTTTCAGTAATTAAGGACTTTCTGAAAGCAAAGACTGTACCGTTTAATCAGCCGTTCGATATAGTGACGAATCCGCCGTATAGGTATGCAAAGGAATTTGTAATAAAAGCCTTGGAACTGCTGCCGCATGGCGGCAAGTGCTGTATGCTGTTGCGATTGCAGTTTTTAGAAGGCAAAGCGCGATATGAGGAAATATTCCGAACAACCCCGCCGCGCCGAGTGTATGTATTTTCCGAGCGTTTGCAATGCGCGAAGAACGGCGATTTTGAGCAATTAAAAACCTCGGGCGGCTCAGCGATAGCGTATGCGTGGTTTGTCTGGGTGAAAGGTTGCGAAAATAAAACAACAACGGTTAATTGGATATGAAAGGAAAAAGAAACAGCCAGCGCGAGCGCAAAGCGAAACGCCGCAAGCGCTTCCGCGTAGTAATGGAAATAATCTTAATGGCGCTTGGGGTGTTGTGCGGGATAATGCCGCAGCCGTTTCCGTTGTTGGTGCCTATACTAATCGGCACGGTAAGAATAGTAGGGCGCGCGTTAGAGAAAGAGCCGGAGCCGCCTTCGGCGCCGGTAGTATATTGCAACGGGCACGTTGCACCGGACAAGCTTAAAAAGGAGCAAAAGCAAAATGTCGGGCAAGCAAAGAAAACCCGCCGCGAATCAATCGAGGCGGGAACAGAAAAATTGCGCAAAAGGGTAACGTGTAAATAAGGTGGCGAGCATATGGCAAAGAAAAAAAGAACCGGCAGGAAGAAGAAAGAAAAACGAATAAGCGAGTTTCGGAAAGAACGAACAAGGGAAGCCGAAGGGCACCCGCGATATTTTTTTAAGAAACGCGGAAAGACATTTTTTGGTTTTAAAATTACCCATGGCGGACATGTGGACGGGAATAATACAATACCGCTTACGGGTAATCCGGAACCGAATCCGAAAGATAAAAGACCAGCAAGAATCGGAACAGAGATTATACCGGTATCGGAAGGAGTATTAAGCAATCGTTTGCCTTGGAAATTCAATGCCGAAGATGAAGAAATAGTAATAGCTTTGATAAAGCAAGCGGAAGAAAAGCAGAGGAAGAAAAAATAGGTATAAAAAAAGAAAGGCGGTGTACCGAAACTTAATTCGTCTTTCACCCCGCGCCTCAACTTGACCCAAAGGGAAGGAGGCACAAATCAGCCTTTCTATAAATTATTATACGCAAAAATAAAAAAAAGTCAATATAAAAGGAGCAAAAATTATGGCAAGAAAATATTTTTTAAACGGTAAGGAAATCACGGCAGAAAGAGCGCGCGAGCTGGACAAGCAAAATCAGAAGCTGATAGCAAGCGGCACGCTTAAAGATTTGGTGAAGTGTAAAGTAATATGCACCGCCGACAGTAAGAACGTAACATTTGGAATGAGTCCCGCGCCGGCGCAAGCTAAACCCAAAAAGCCCGCAACGGGAACGTCGGCAAGCAAAAGCAAAGCGGTAAAGCCCACTGCGGCTAAGAAAAAGCCATAAAAAAAGAAGGGTAGCGCCCCGAAACTTAATTCGTCCATAGCTACGACTTCTCAACCCCGAAATGGGGGAGATTCAAACCCTTCTATAAAATATTATACTCAACTAAAATAAAAAGTCAATACCGGAGGAGCAAGAAAATGAAGAAAGACGACAAGAAGAAAAAGACGCCCCGAGCGGCTCAGAGCAAGACCGGGAAACCTTCTAAGCAACCGAAGCCGGCGGGTAAGCCTACGGACAAAACAACGGGGAAGAAGCGACCGCCTGCGGCGAAACCTTCGGCGCCGAAGAAAACGCCCGCAACGCCTAAAAAGCCGGCAACCGTTCAAAAGCCGGCAAAGCCCGCGGCGCCTAAAAAGCCGACAGCGGCGAAAGCGCCTAAATTAAAGCCTATAAAGCACAGTGACGAGTACGAGAACAGCACGGGCGGGGATAAAAACCATATCATAGTTGTAGGCAAAAAGCAGCAGAAGCCGCGCGCGAGCCGCCGGGAATTAAAGCGCGTACGCTCGGGCGGGTATACAGTCTTTGACGGTAAGCGCGCGGGCAAGACGTTTGAAACGGCGGAAGAAGCGGCTAATTATGCGGTGGACGTATTGCTGCGCACGGGTGAAGCAGTGCCGGTAGAGCGTACCGACAGACAAGTAACGCATACCTTTAAACCGGAAGAGCAGAAGAAAAAGAAGTAAGTCAATGGAAAGCAAGCCGAATTTAACGCTGGTAGTGGGCGTCAGAGGTACGGGCAAAAGTTCGTTTCTTGCATATCAAGCGCATAAAGCGAAGTTCGAGCGCGGGGAATACCTTAAACGCCGTTCAACAGAAAAGACGATAGAAATAAATAAAAAGTATGGCTTGCACCTGACGCCGCCGGATAAGGTGCCGATATATTCACCTATGCGAATGCGGTTTTTAGAGGGCTATTATAAATACTACGAGCCGTATTTTATAAATCCGTATTATATAGGCGTCAACGACGGCAGCGGCAAGCCAGCATTATATGTAGCGCCATGCAGCGTTGTAATAATCCCCGAGTTGCAAAGGATAATCAACAGCCGTAAAAGCGCAACGTTCCCGGACAGATTAAGTCAATGGTTTGAGGAAAGCCGGCATTTCGATATAGAGTTTTGGGGCGACGGACAGCGCGGGCATTTAATGGACGTGAACGTTCGCGCTATAACCGACAAGATTATAGAAATGCAGGGTGTAGAGAATGAGAAAGACGGTTTAGGCAGAGTAATAAAAACAACATGGCATTGCCGGGAATTTTACAACGTCCGCGACTATGACGACTATATAAAAAACAATGCGCGGTGTTATAAAGAAACTGCTTACGAATACAACGGCAATATATTTGCTTGCTATGATTCGCAAGAGCGCGCGAGCGATTTTATCCCGCCGCGCGGAGAGGACTTTGCGTATATGCAACATTTAACATCGTCAGAGCGACAGCGATTGCCGGCAGCGCAGGCGGCAGTTTATAACATAGACGAGCCGGAGTGGTTCAGGGGCAAGTATGAAAAGGAAGAAGAAAAAGAGAACTGAGAACTATACGGACTACTACAACGAGATAGTAGACGATTTGTTTGAATTTAACCAAAAGTATATAGAAAAATCAATAGATTTGGAAGTTCATAAAAATTATATGGACGCACAAATATACAAGTCGGTACAGGCAGCGCTTGCAGAGCAGTATGAATCGGAGTTGGCGCTTAAACGCGCTCAGTCGCGAAGCAAAACAAACGAGCGGTTTTATTTAGCGGAAGGCTTAGCAAACGAATTGGCTGCTTACAGTTATTATAAACGTTTTCGTTGGCACAGCAGTCCGATGAAACGGATATTGGATAATCGAATCGCGTCCGAAGCGGCGGGTTATTTTGAAGAACTTGAAGAAGGGATTGAGCCGGACCATGACGAAGCTGAGGACGAGGCGGCGGAATTAATGTATACGCTTGTTTATGAAACAGTCGGACGGTTTAAGCGCCGCAAGGTAATCAAGCGCGTCGGCAGACGTCTTGTGTATTACATTGATGAGTACATTAAAGCGGAATGCATACCGGAACGCCGCGCCGCGCTGTTTGAGTTAATCGCCAAAGAACTATCACGGCAGACAGATACGACGCAGTTTAAATTGTTAAACGGCGAGTATATCAAAGGCTTGCTTAGCGAGCATATCCGGACACTGCCGCCTGAACCCGCGCAACCTGAGCAAGCGGCGGAGAGCGAGGCGGCAACGCCGGCGCCTTCGGAAGAAGGACAACCGGAGCAAGCGGCGGAGAGCGAGGAGCCCGAGGAACCGGCGGAGGACGCCGAGGACGATTTAAGCGCGCTTTATGAACTTGCGGACGAGCCGGACGAGGACGAACCCGCGGAGCAAACGGAAGCGCCTGAGGACGCGCCGGCAACGTCGGGCGCGCCATTGGAAGAGATAGCGGACGACGTCGAGCAAATGCAAATGCTTGCGGCGCAGTCTGAGAACGTCGAAGAACCCGAGGAACTGGACATAGGCGCAAACGCTGACAAGGGGGAAGAAACAGAAAACACAGATTAAGGGGGTAAGGCTATGATAAGGAAAGTGTATTTTTACGGTTGCGACGATTGCAAGTTAGTGCGTGAATACCCGGACAAAAGCACGCCTAAAAATTTAGGGTGGGCGGTAGCGCACGATGGCAAGACTTGTTATTGCCCTGCGTGTGCGCTTCGGCACCGCTCAACGGGTTGTAAAGGCGTAAAATCTAACCAAAGCGGGCAACAGATAAAGATAGTTTAAGGAGGGCGGCAGATGAAGAAAATAGACGTGCAGGTGTTATTTAATAAATTAATATCCTTCGAGTATGAATTTTTGAAGTATTTGAATCGCCTTCAGGGCGGTGAGAGCCGCCCGATAGATTTCACGGCAGCGGCGGACGCGCTGGGCGTGGACAAGCGCAAGGTGTATAACGCCTGCAAGCGCTTGCAGAACGCGGGCGCGCTTATCTGCACCGGCGACAGTTTTAAAATCGCGCCGGATATGTTTGTGTAATATGAGTACTTCGATATTAAAATATCCGGGCGGGAAATGGCGTATAGCGGATTGGGTAATAAGTCATTTTCCGGCTCACCGAGTGTATGTAGAGCCGTTTTTCGGTAGCGGTGGGGTATTCTTTAATAAGGAGCCTTCATATATCGAAACGATAAACGATATAAACGGCGATATCGTTAATTTGTTTAAAGTAATAAGAGAGCGCCCTTCAGCCCTTGCAGCGGCGCTGGAATTAACGCCTTACTCGCGCGCGGAATACGTTGCTTGCTATGATATGACAGTAGGCGACGAAGTGGAGCGAGCGCGGCGCGTGCTTGTGCGTCACCACCAAAGTTTTGGGACGACTAATCAGAATAAAAACACGTGGCGGCACGGCCGGACGAGTACAGGACCGAAGCATGCGTCGCAATGGGCGAAATTGCCGGAAGTGGTTTACGAGATTTGCGGGCGATTGAAGGGCGCGCAAATCGAATGCACTGACGCGCTTACGCTAATCAAGGCATATGACAGCGCAGAAACGCTGTTGTACTTAGACCCGCCGTATTTACAGGGGTTACGTCGTAGAAATATGTACACTTGTGAAATGACAAACAGCCAACATATAGAGTTGCTTAAATTGCTGTTGCAAAGCAAATCAAAGATATGTCTTAGCGCGTACGACAACGAACTTTATAACGACTATTTAAAGGGCTGGTATACGGCCGAGAAAAAAACAACCGCGCAAATGGGCTTACAACGTACGGAAAAACTGTATATGAATTATGCGCCCGACCTATTGGCGCTTGAAACGGTTTAAATGATAATAATTTACATAAACACGGGCGCGCGCAGAGTGCATGCAAACGTGATGAGCGCGCCATGCACGCTTTAATCACTGTAATTCTTGTAAATTTTTAACAATAATAAGGACAAAAGGAAATGAGCAGTATAAATGCAATGCCGTACAATTTAGAAGCGGAGCAGGCGCTTTTGGGCTGTATGCTAATGGATAACGCAGTAATCCCGGAAATAACGGAAGCGTTGCAGGAGAGCGATTTTTATGTTGAAAGCCACCAAATAATTTATCGCGGGATAATGACGGTGTACCAGAGCCGCAAGGCGCTTGACATAATCACTTTATCGGACGAGTTGGAAACGAACGGAAAACTTGCAGATGTTGGCGGGATTGCGTACATAACCGAACTTGCGCAAATCACGCCTTCGGCGGCGAACTATGCGGAATATCTGGAAATAGTCAAGCGCGACGGGCTAAACCGTAGCATAATCCGCGCCGCCGGGGAAATAGCGGAGTATGCGCGTAAAAGCGACAGCGGCGAAGGCAGCATTCAGTATGCGGAATCGCGGTTGTACGCGGTATCGGACAAGCGAAGCGGCAGCACGGCAGAGGATATACGGGAAACTGGCTTTAACGACGTGCTGGAACGTATGAACGCGCTTGCAATGAATAAAGACGCGTTTATGGGCGTCAAGACGGGTTTCTTCCGGCTGGACAAATTGACGAACGGCTTACAAAAGCAAAACCTTATAATCCTTGCCGCGCGCCCGGGAATGGGCAAAACGTCGCTGGCAATGAATATAATCGAGCACGCGGCGCTTTACGATAAAAAGGTTTGCGCGGTTTTCTCCTTGGAAATGTCCACGCTGGAAATCAAATGTCGCTTATTGTGCGCCGCGTCGGGCGTGAGTTCGTCGGCCGCTAATGCCGGGCGTCTGGGCACCGAGGAATGGAAGCGCCTGACGAAGTACAGCGACAAACTGTCGAGGGCGAGTATAAGCATAGACGACAACGCGGGAATAACGCCCGCGGAAATACTGTCTAAGTGCCGCAGAATCAAAGCGCGGAACGGCGGGCGGCTGGACCTTGTAATGGTGGATTACATACAGTTAATGAGCAGTGGTAAGCGGTATGGGGAGCAAAACCGTACTCAGGAAGTGGCAGACGTAACGCGTGCGTTAAAACTAATGGCGAAGGAGTTAGACGTGCCGGTGTTGGCGCTGTCACAGCTTAGGCGCCTTGATAAGAATGATAAACCGCAGTTATCGGATTTGCGTGAATCGGGCGCAATCGAGCAGGACGCCGATGTGGTAATGTTTATCGAGCGTCCGGACGTCGGACTGTCGGACGAGGAAATGGCGAAGAAGAGCATAATCAAGGGCGCGGCGGTGCTTACAATAGCAAAGCACCGTAACGGCGAACTTGCAAAATTGCCGCTTCGGTTCAGGGGCGAAATAACAAAATTTGTAGACGCGGAGTAAAGAATGGCGGCGAACACGGCAGCAAAACTGAATACTGAACAGAGCGGCGGGATATATTACGTCAGTTTTTTCAGCGCGCTGAAAGCAAGCGCGCTGTCGTCGCTGGCACAAATTTACAGTGGGTTAATATCGAGTTTTTCCGGAAAGAAGGACGAGCAGGGCAACGAAAGCACGTTTACACGCAAGTATGACGAGATAACAGAATTAACGGGCATAAGCGCGCCTTCGATTAGCAGATTTAACCGCGACCTTAAAGCGCTGGGCTATATGCACAAGAACGGGCAGAGCAGCTATATTTTTGACCACGGCAAGGTCGGCGGCCGCAAATGGCATTGTCCGTTGGAAGTGTTAAGCCGCGAGTTCGAGATGACGGACGACGACGGTAACACGTTCACAAAGCGTTTAACGCCGAGCACGTGCAAAGTATACGCGCTGATTTATACCAAAGGTAGCGTTTATCAGACGTATAAGGAAATTGCGGACGAGTTAGGTATAGACCCGGACACGGTAGCTGCGGCAATGGATTATTTGCGCTGGGCGAAACTGATAGGCTTTCCCAAGTCAAACGTTGCGCGGAACGGCTCGCAGAAGAATAGGATATATCTGAGGAAGGGCTGGCGCTGGTTCAAGCGGGAAAAGCAATTCCGCAAGCGTTTAAGGGCACAGGAGCCTGACGCTGAGAGCGCCGCAGAAACGCGGGAATTGTATTACGCGGGACTTCGGGCGAAGGCGGATAAGAAAGCCGCCAAAGCGCGAAATAAGGCGTTTAAATGCCTTGACTATAAAGCGCTTACGGCGGAAATAGGTTCCGTGCGCAGTATGTATTTTAAGGCTCGGGATTTATCTGAGAAGCAGGCGCTCAATAAGCGTCTGACCGTGCTGGACGCGCGTCTGAACGAGGTTTTAACCGATATAGGGCTGTCATCGGCGCAACTTGATTCAAAGTATTACGTTAAATGTACGTGCTGTAACGATACAGGCTATACGCCGGAAGGCACGGCTTGCGATTGCTACGAACGCCGACGAAGCCGCGGCTCGCCGCCTAAGCGCGACAAAAGAACTACCAAGGGAATTGAATAAGGCAATTTTAAAGCGCAGGCAACGTCTGCGCTTATAGTCGTTGTGATAATCAAAGAACATTGCGGCCGCGCCGGATAATTCCGGCGCGGTTTTATTAGCAAAAGTTACTGACGGAATACTGATTAATAAGATAATCAAAATTCCCCTGAAAACAATCAGGATTCGGGCAGCCATTACCATATATATAAACTATAAAACAATAACCGCCGCGGCTTGTGTGCCGCTGCTTTGGGTATGCGGTGAGGGATTGATAGAAAGCCGCCCCGAAGGGCGGCGGATATGCGGTAGAGGATTATGCGTCACCCTATGAAATCGCGCACAGGCGCGATATTCCCCTGCGAGGGGAATGTTTGGGCGGGTTTCTTAAATCAATCGTCCATTTTTTGACGAGCATTTCCTAAAATATGCGGAAGGGTGCGCGAGCCGTTGGCTCGCCCCTTACCCGCGTATTTTGGTACTATGCTGATAAGTGTTGACTTATCAGCATACCCCGGCGCGGGCGCTCTGTACAATCGTTTGCTTTTTGTCGATGATTGTGCAAGGCTTTAAACGGGCATAATACGCCTATGACGCAGTTTATTAAAGTGTATG
>OOIH01000016.1_pt1 | contig 13626 bp, 18 predicted proteins | sample 1691801 | NCBI WGS metagenome assembly OOIH01 (sample SAMEA1061690, study PRJEB22710) | metagenome
AATATTTTCTGTAGAAATTAAAATAATGGTTGCATATAGAACAAAATTATGTTATTCTATAAGAGAAGTATAAGAGAAGGCGCGGAGGCGCGGAAAGGGAAGGTAATGAGAAATGATGATGGTAAAGAATCAGTACGGTGTGGAGATCGATTTTGAGGCGGCTGTGGCGATGATGGATACGGAAATTATGGTGGATATGGAAGGGAGTATATGGCCTGCAAACCAGCCAGATAGCGACCAAGATTATTTTGAGGTATATTGTGAGAAGTATATGGAAAAGTATGGGGAAGAGTTTGAGGCGAATAAGGAGAATCCGGTTTTGGTAGGAGATAAAATATGATTAGAGTACGAATTGAGCTATGGAAGTATTCCGGTACGATGTATGTAATTACTATTATCAATGAACATGTAATAGAAATTTTAGAAAGAGATAATCTTTATGTAGAAAAATGTGAAAATCTTATATGTACAGATAGTGTTTTTCAGTTTATGTATGCTATAAATGCGCATGATGTTAATGAATACTATATAATGTCTTGTAGATATGAATCTTTTATTTCTGACAGTGATTGCGAATTGTTGTCTTATATAGAAAGAGGCTTTATACGCTATGAGTAATAAAATACGAATAGAGTTATGGGAAAATTGGAGTGCTGTTAATGCAACCGTAATTTTAGTTGATGATAAAGTAAAAGAAGTTTTATTTGAAAAAGGAGATAAATATTATAAAATATTAAGAAATGTTCTTTTGAATTCTACAAGCAAAGGAATGGTTATACGAAGATTATATAAGTATGATGAATTGGAGCTACGTGCTATAGAACGAGATTATAGCCTTATTGATAATAGTATTTCTTGGAATTGTGTAGCCTGGGTTGAGCGTCGTTTTTTAGAAGAGGTATAAAGGAGGAAAATATAATGCTGTATAGTGAATTGAAACAGTTAATAGCTAAGGTGTTTGCGGAGACAGATACTATAAATACCCTTTATAACCCTAAGTATTTGAACGAGTTAAAAATGTTATCTGAAGAATGTTATATCTTTATAGCAGATGGAATGGTTATCATTAAGTTAAAAGAGGGAAGTGAGAGATTTATTATAAGCTGGAATGAAAATTTCATTGCCGAAATTCGAGAATATGAGGAGGAGTAATATATGCGTAGTGTAAATTTATATGAATTACTGTTGAGATATCAACATATTCTTGATATTATTTTTGAAGCCGCTAAGGAATATAATATGCCCTATGATGAGGATTTTAGAGTGATAGTGAAGCTACTGTTGAATAGCTTTTATGGCCGAGCTTGTATTGCCGCGAATAAAACGCAAGATGAGTATAGAAGGCAATATGAGAAAGAGTTATGGTTAAATTTATGTAGGTCTGATATAAGATTTGGTGAGATTGTTGAAGAAATATTTGAAAAGAGTTATGCAGATACAGATAGCGTTTGTACCACTACTTCTATGATGGAGCTTTATGGAAAGTATCAAAAGGTAATCAAGGAAGGATTAGCAGCAGAGAGAAAGGAGGAAATACACAGCTGCATACCATTTATAATAGAAAGGATAAGAAATGAGGAGAAAAATTAAAATCGCAAGGATTCACTTTTATGAGGTGAGCGAATCACAGGACGGAAATTTTGAATGTTCTGATGAGAAAGTGTTAGAAGTGTTTCAGAAGAAACCTCTATCGGACAATGATGTCAGACGAATTTTGAAAAAGGCTGGATTTGTTGATGTCGTTAAGGTAAAGTTAGAGGTAATCGAAGAAATGCGTTACATGAGTGACGATTTCTTCCTGAAGAACAGCAGTAAATTAAGTGACGTATTGAAAGGAGCAAACTAATGGAAACCATGAATTTACCGGTAGGAATGTATGAGCAGAAGAATTACATTGATGAGCTGACAGAAAAGAAGGTGACCCAGTACGTTTCTTTTGAGCCGAAAACGAAAGAAGAGAAAAAGATATTGTTTAAGGCCATGAACAACCCAGAGAAACACTTGAAAGACTGCATCAACATGAAAGTAAAGATACAAAATGTGTACTGTGAAGTGGTTGAAATGACCGATGATGAAACAGGCCATGTGCAAGTCGCCCCTCGCATTGTATTGATAGATGATAAAGGTGTAGGCTATCAATGTGTATCTTTGGGGGTGTATGGTGCCGTAAAGAAATTATTCCAGATAATGGGGACACCTGACGTGTGGGACGAACCAGTGGAAGTCATGGTAAAGCAAGTAAATCGTGGAGTTGACAAGAACATACTCACATTTGAGCTTGTATAAAAAATGGCGGGTATCTACCCGCCTATTTTTATAGGAGGGAAATATGGCTAAGGTAAGTGCCTATGTAAGGCAGAAGAGGAAAAAGAAAGTTATAAATTTAGTGCGGCAGTTTAATGCGAAGTTGACACGACTTTCTAAATCGAATCCTGAAATGATACCGTTCTTACCGGAACGTATCACTGTGGATAAGTTTATGCAAGAAACCGATGCGAAACGTTTCAATCAGTTGGTAACGTCTTATTCTCGATTTTTGAAACCTGGTTATGAAAAGTTAAAACGATTGGGTGATGATGTATTAAAAACGAAGTGGGAAATTGGTGTGTATCGAAGCGATTTACGAAGGGTGAATGCAAAAAAGAAAGAAAAGCAAAAGAAAGTGAGTTATGAAAAAGGAAATACCCGTTCCATTCAGACAGAAAATTTGAATACCTATACGATAGCTGAAAAAGGGATATCTACTCGTATGTTTGATATGTTTCGCAAGGCGTTTGAAAATCAGCTACGAAGTGAGTATTATAACGAAATGAATAAACTATATAAACAGAATTATTTAACGGCATTAGAACGTTACTGGAAAGATGTAAAGGAATATGGTGAAATAAAAAGAATTGTATCTTCCTTGACATTAGATTTAGTAGGAGAAGCGGTTTATTTTGACCCGGTGTTTGAAATAGGTTATTATTATCAACTATTTGAAAAAGAAGAGAATGCAACACGTGTGTTAGAGTATTGGAGGGAAGTAGAACGTGCCTATCAGCGGGGCGCTGACATAGAAGATATCCGACAAGCGTTTGATGATTATAACCTTCCAGATGCCCGATGGAAATATTTGAGAGAGAAGTTTCCTGATGGGGAAGAAAAGGAATAAGGAATAGAGAATGAAACGGCAATGGTCTATCGACTTTGAAACGAATAATTATGAAGATGATTGTCGGGTGTGGGGGTTTGGCTGCTGTAATATTTATAATGTTGATGAAATTTATTATGGGGATACGATAGAAGAAGCGATGTTGCTTATGGCAGAATTAGGCGGGGTATTTTATTTTCATAATTTGAAGTTTGATGGAAATTTTATTGTATCGTATTTACTGCGGCAAGGGTATCAATTTAAGAGGACGAAAAAAGTGAACCCCGGGGAATTTACGGCTATCATTAGTGATATGAATCAATGGTACTCTATGAAAATTGGGTTTGATGAAACGGTAGAAATTCGTGATAGTTTGAAAGTGTTGCCGATGAAAGTAAAAGAAGTGGCAAAAGCGTTTCATTTAGAAGAAGGAAAGGGAGAGATTGATTATAATTTGTGCCGTCCTGTAGGGTACAAAATGAGTGAAGAAGAAAAAGATTATATTCGTCGAGATGTGCAGATTATAGCAAAAGCGCTATTTATTCTGTTTTCTCAGGGTATGAGAAAATTGACACAGGCCAGTAATGCGTTTTCCGATTATAAGAAAATGCTGGGGAAAAAACTATTTGATGTTTATTTTCCTAAGCTGGAATATGATGCAGACATTCGCAGAGGATACCGAGGAGGATTTGTTTATGCGAATCCGAAGTATGTGGGAAAAGATATAGGAAAAGGAATTGTTTTAGATGTAAATAGCCTCTATCCGTATGTGTTGGCTTATATGATGCTGCCCTATGGGGAAGGAAAATTGTTTCACGAACAATACCAGTATGATACGGAATACCCTCTTTATGTTCAGTGTATTACCTTTACGGCTATTTTGAAAGAAGGGTATGTTCCTACGATACAATTAAAAAATAGTGGCCGATATGCGCCAGTCCAATATTTAGAGCAAGTTGATGAACCCGAAGAGTTATGGGTAACGCATTTAGATTTAGAATTGATGGAGAAGCATTATGATTTAGTAATTCACGAGTGGAAAGGTGGCTGGAAATTCCGTCAATCGAATAAATTATTTTATGAATATGTAATGAAATGGACGAAAGAAAAAACGAAAGCCACGTTAGAGAAGAATGGAGGCCGGAGAACGATTGCAAAACTAATGCAAAATGCTTTGTACGGAAGGTTTGGTCTCAATCCGTGTGTTCGTTCAAAGTATCCGGTATTGGAAGATGGGAAAGTAATATACAAGACGACGGAGAAGGAATATAGGGATCCCGTATATATTCCTGTCGCTGTGTATACAACCTCTTGGGCAAGGTATCTTACGATTTGTGCGGCACAACAAAATTATAGCCGTTTTTTGTACGCGGATACAGACAGTTTACATTTATTAGGAAAGAATCTTCCGGAAACACTTGAAGTAGACAATGTAAAGCTAGGGGCCTGGAAATTAGAATTAGAATTTAATAAAGCCAGATATTTGCGTTCGAAAAGCTATCTTGAATTGGAGTATGTGACTGAGGAAGAGATGGAAGTGCGTATTGAAAAAGAAACACCTGCTCATTTATTTGTTCCAGAGGGAAGAGGATTTTTATATAAAAAGATTACCTGTGCAGGTTTACCCGAACAGTGCTTTTCCCAAGTGACTTGGGATAATTTTCATGTCGGGGTGGAATACACAGGCAAGTTACAGCAGCGAGTTGTTGATGGGGGTGTTATCTTAAAAGAAACGACCTTCAAAATTATTTGACACAGTATGAAAAATTATTTGACACAGTATGAAAAATTATATATACTATAGTATAAGAAGAAGCGTAAGATACAAATAAGATTCCTTCCTACGGGGACCAACCGCAACCGCGGGCCGCAGAGGTAAGTGTGAGGACACAATCTTATTCTCTTACGTTTCTCTTGCATAGGAGAACATATGTTTTATAATTTAGTGCCCTTATTATCCCATAACGCTTTTATTAGTATGACGATTGGTGGGCGAGGAATCGGAAAGACCTTTGCCTGCAAGGAACTTTTTATACGTAAATTTTTGAAAAAAGGGGAACAATTTATTTATCTACGTCGGAGAGAAAAAGAGTTAGGTCGTGTAAAAGATGAATTATTTTCTGACTTAATGGAAGAAAACAAAGCGTGTGGTCGGCATATTAAAAATGAAGGGAGCCGGTATTATATCAGTCGTGAGTGTATTGGTGAATGTCCAGTGGAAGACATGGAGTATGATATTTGCGGGTATGCGTTTTCTCTGAATGTGGCTGACGATTACAAATCGGCATCGTTTCCCAAAGTCCAGTGGATTTTATTTGATGAGTTTCTTTTCGAGGAAAAGCGTGGAAGAAAGTATTTGAAAGAAGAGGTTACGGTATTTCTCAATTTTTTAGAGACGATTATAAGAAACCGGAGTGGAGTGCGCGTCATTTTAGCCGCGAACGCGATTTCTCTCATCAATCCGTATACGACGTTTTGGGGCATTGATAAAAAATACGAACAAAAAGAAGGAACCTATTATAAGTCAGCAGACGGGGAAGTGTGCATGGAGCTGGTGGAAACCTCTCCTGAGTTTATGGAAATGAAGCTACAAACCAAGCTCGCTAAAGTCAGTAAGGGAACAAGATTTTTTGAAAGCTCGTATGAGAACAAATTTATGCTCGATAGTATTTGTTTCTTACGGAAGCTTCCCCCACAAAGCAAGCTATCCTATGTGGGTACAATCCGGTATGAAAAGCAAAACTACGGAATCTGGGCCTATAAAAAGGAGCGGTCTTTGTATGTATCGGAGCAGTGGAGAAAAACGTGTTCAGTTATCTACACGTTGCTTGTGGAAGACCATGATGAGGAAACGATATTTCTTGGTTTTAATTTCCGGGTTGGTATCTTAAAAATATTGATGGAGCATTATGCTCAAGGAATGGTATACTGCGACAGTTACCGCAGTAAACATATATTAGAGGATATTGTGCAACATAAGTTTTAGGAGGTGAAACAAGTGGATTTTACGCAGCTCATTGGAAGTTTAGGATTTCCCATTACCGCCTGTTTTGCAATGGCATATTACGTGAAATACACAGGCGACAGGTATATTAAACAGATTGATGAGATACGGCTATCTCACGAAAAAGAGGTGTCTACGTTAGTAGAAATCCTTAATAACAATACGTTAGCCGTAGAAAAGCTAACCGAAAAATTGGAGGCGATGCGATGAGATTACTAATTGCCGGGCACGGGGAAACAGACCCTGGAGCCGTAGGCAGTGGGAGAAAAGAAGCCGATGTTGCAAGAGATTTAGTCAGCATGGTAAGTGAATTCACCCGAGATGCTGATGTATATCCTGTAACCAAAAACTTTTACCGTCAACTCAAGGTAGGAACCATGAAGCTATACGAAGACTATGACAGGGTCGTAGAGGTACACTTCAACGCCTTCAACGGAAAGGCGGAAGGTTCCGAAGTGCTAATGCACAGTAAAGTGGACAGTGTGAGTTTAACTGGCTGTGCCGAAGGGTTCTTGAAAGATATGGAATCGTTTGGATTTGTAAATCGGGGAATCAAACGTCGAGGGGATTTGCAGAATATGAATTACTTTTACAGTAAAGGAATTCCCTATGTGCTCATTGAAGCCTGTTTCATCGACAACAAATCGGATATGCAACGGTATGATGATAATAAGGAGCGAGTAGCGCGGGCCATTGCCGAAGGGTTTTTTAAGTATAAGGAGCCAGAGAAACTCTATCGCGTACAGGTAGGTGCCTTTGCAAACAAAGCGAATGCTGAGCTTCTTCGGGGGAAGTTACGTAACGCCGGTTACGATGCGTTTATTGTATAATGGGTTGGATATATGTTATCTCATCTCCCTTAACGCAAGAAGAGATGGAAAATAATGCTGTGGCTTTTTGGGAATACATGGAACCTTATGAATGGACATTAGAAAGTGTAGCTGCCATGCTTGGAAATATGCAAGCCGAAAGCACGATAAACCCGGGCCGATGGCAAAATGAAGCGGTGGGGGATTTAGATGTTGGCGTAGGTTTAGTGCAGTGGACGCCTGCTACAAAATTATTAAATTATGCCGATTGGAACCATATGGCTTATTATAGAGGGGAATTACAATGTAGTCGTATTAACTATGAGTTAGAAATGGGATTACAATGGCACGAAACCTCTGAATATAAGTTTACGTTTGAACAATTTAAGAAAAGCCATGAAAACCCAAAAATCCTTGCTGATTGGTTTTTGAAAAATTATGAGAGACCCTTAGACCCAGACCAACCAATCCGGGGGGAATATGCTCGTCAATGGTATGAGTTTTTAGGGGGACTCTTACCAAAGAAAGGTAAAAAATGGATATATTATATGAGAAAGCTATAAACGGAATGAAGTTTAGCGAGGCTATGGCTGAACTTTGTGACGGTAAAAATTAACTCGAACATCTTGGAATGGAAAGAACCAATACATTACCGTGGGAATCGTCGAAGAATTTAGGGATTGCGATGGAACCATAGGAACACAAGTCGGTTGGCTAGCCTCGCAAGGAGATATGCTTGCCAATGACTGGGCTATACTATAAGGAGGAATGAGATGTCACTATTAACGCGAAATGGGTATATGAGTTTACTTACCCGTATCTTTGAAACAGGAGGACTTACCGAGTCCATGGAAGGAGACTTACAGCGTCTCAAAGATGACTTTGACGAGCGTGAAGGAATACTACGTAAGCGCGGCGAAGTCTATGATGGCGAAGATAAAGATGAGTACGACTATATGGAGCGAGCCGACGACTGGGAGGCGAGGTACAATGAAATGGACGGGAAATATCATGCACTACAGCAGCGGTATACCGAACGCTTCTTTGGAAAAACTCCGGATACCTTACAGGAAGAAATGGAAATTTTTGAAAAAACCTTAAACGATAACACAACGATTCTGGAAAATACGGAAGAGCCGGTTTCCACAGATGTGATGGATTTATTTGAATAAGAAAGGAAGGTATTGACTATGCCTACAATGCCAGAAATAAAAAGTAACTTAAAAGCCAATTCTGTTGAGATTATGAACCAGATTCGGGCAACGAACGGAAAGGAATACCAGTCTCTGGTTCCTAAAGCCGATGCAACCATAGATAGTATCCGTAATATTGGTAAAATTATCATGGGGTATCAGCCCTTACAAAACCAATTTTTATACAATCTGATTAACCGAATCGGGCGCGTCTGGGTGACAAGCCGCCTATATGAAAATCCTTGGAAATTTTTTATGAAGGGATTTATAGAATATGGGGAAAGCGTCGAAGAAATCTTTGTCGGCTTGGCAAAATCCTATCAGTTTGACCCTCAAACGGCCGGAATGAACGTAGACAATATGGAAATCCCGGAAGTGTTTGCTGCGTTTCATGTACGTAATTACCAGCAGTTTTATAAAGACAGTGTTTCCGATGCTATGTTATCCGCAGCCTTCCTTTCTTGGGACGGCGTCACCGATTTAATCGGCCGCATTGTAGAAAGTATGTACACGTCCGCTGCGTACGATGAATTTCTAATGATGAAATATCTGATTGCAAGAAGAGCACTGGACGGTGGAATTAAGCCAGTTACGATACCGGACGTTACCGACGCGGAAAGTGAAAAAGGTCTTGTTAAGAGTGTAAAGGGTATTATCAATCGACTGGGATTCATGTCGAGCAACTATAATTTCGCAGGGGTACCTAATTTTACCGATAAGAGGTATCTGGTCGTAATCGTCTCTGCAGATATGCAGGCTGCCATTGACGTTGACGTACTGTCTGCAGCCTTCAACATGGGGAAAGTTGAATTTGAGGCACGGCAGATTATGGTAGACAGCTGGGAAGAATGGGACACCACACGCCTGAATATGCTTCTTGGTCAGCCTGCTGACAATATCTTATTTACGGCAGCGGAACTTGCCAAACTGAAAACGATCAAAATGGCAGCCATGGACGAGCAGTTTATGATGATTTTCGATAACAAGCTCGAAATGAATACCCGTTACGTAGAAGAAGGGTTGTATTGGAATTATTGGCTGCATACTTGGAAAACGTTTTCCGTTTCTCCGTTTGCCAACGCCATTTTATTTACGACCGAAACCAGCTCCATTACGGCGATTACAGTTACCCCCTCTACCGCAGAAATTACCCCCGCCAATAAGCTGCAATTTACCTATACAGCCACAACCACCGGCTTTGAAATGCAAGGGGTTAAATGGACGGTCAATGAAGGGAAATGGCACATTACCGACGGAGGGTTGCTCATGGTTCACAGCGATGCGGAAGCTGGAGGCACGATTACAGTAACCGCAACGTCGCTTGCAAATCCTGCAATTAAGGGAACGGCTACAGTCACTATTGCTTAATAGCTTGACTTCTCTATATTTCACCAATGGCAGGTAGGTGTTTCCTACCTGCCTTCTCCAATGAAAGGTAAGGAACATGGAAGAGCGAGTAATCCCCTATATCAATCCTGATACTACCATCTATATTTTACGAAACGTTCCGCTCGATAATAGTTACAAAGACACATTGACGTTTGCCAGTACCAGCGCTCAATTAACCTATTTTATGAGTAAGCAAAAGTATAAGCTGACCGAGTGCACGCCAGTACGTATGCAAAATAAAATTAAAGTCGGATTAACGGCAGACCATCTATATGACTGCAATTATATCTGTTGGAACAATGCGAATTATGAAGGGAAATGGTTTTATGCCTTTATTACAGCCATTGACTTTAGCAATGCCCATATGGCGGAAATCAGTTTTGAAATTGATGTGATGCAAACCTGGTGGCCGAATTACACTGTCAAACCATGCTATGTAGAACGTGAGCACACCAATAATGATGCCATTGGCGCAAACACAATTCCAGAGGGATTAGAAAAAGGTGAGTATGTATTCTTAGACTTAGGAAATAGTGGACAGATGGACTCCTACGTCTATAACGTATTTTCTACTAGTGCTGAAGATGGGACAGACGTAACAGGAAAAGTCATTGGGGGAATTTATACAGGGGCAGATATTTTTTCATTTCCTTCTACAAACTCAGGCATCAATAACTTAAACAATTTTATTATCTCTCTTACCGAACAAAATAAAAGTGATGCGATTGTATCCATTGCCATGAGTCCAGCAAGTTTTGCCGACCCTTCCTATACGGTTCCCCCTGTATATATCATTCGAAAAGAAAAACAGTATGGTAGTATTTCAGGTTATGTACCTAAAAATAATAAACTTTTTGTCCACCCATACAATTTCTTATATGTAGAAAATGGGGAAGGAAATAGTGCTGACTTTCGTTACGAAGATTTTTCAACCAATATTTGTGGGTTTGAAATGACGGGCGATATTACTCCGAATCCGAATATTATTTTGTACCCGTTAAGTTATAAAGGGGTAACAAAAAATATCAATGAAAAAATGGGGCTTAACGGATTCCCTCAATGTTGTTATAATATTGACGCCTATAAAGCATGGCTGGCACAAAACGGAAGCAACATTGCGGTACAGGGGATTAGCAGTGCCTTTACAATGGTTGGTAGTGCAGCATTAGGAAATATGCCTGGGGTGATTATGGGGGCACAAGGCGTATTTAATAGCTTGCGTGAGATTACAGTACAACAAAGCAGACCCCCACAGGCAAACGGTGCCCAAGGTTCGTCAGTGCAAGCCGCCAGCCGATTAAAAGATTTTAGATTTTATGGTGCACAAATCAAAGCGGAATACGCAAAAATAATTGACGATTTTTTCTCAATGTACGGTTACGCTACCCATCGTCTGAAAGTGCCTAACATTACCGGGCGTCAAAGTTGGAATTATGTGAAAACGATTGATAGCGTCATTGTAGGAAGTGTCCCCTTTAACGACATGGCAAAGATTCGAAGCATCTTTGACTCCGGTATTACATTTTGGCATGGAGACTATGTGGGGGACTATACACGAAGCAATAGCATTGTAGGAGGTGACAATAGCTAATGGGGAAAAAGGAACGTAAAAATTCTTTCATAAAAATGAGAAATAGCTCGTATATGAACCAGCTTACGTTTATCGACTATTACAGTCGCTTAAAGTCCCTGGCGTTAAACTTATTTATCTGGAAGAACCTTCCTCCTACGATGGATAAGCGCTGGTTGGAAATTACCCTGTATGAACAAGGGGCAGCTCTCTTTTTCGAAGATGAAATCGTCGGCCCCCTAGCGCTTCCTTGCATTTACACCGGGCCGTTAGACGTATATAACATACCCATACGAAGGCAAGCCTATGCGAGCAATGGATACCGCTGCAATCGCACAAGCAACGACAGTGTGCTGTGCTTTAACAATTACACCAGACGCCCCACAGCCGCAACGTTACGCTTGTTTGCCTATCGTATGGCTGATGTACAGCGAACCATAGATATCAATTTACAAAAGCAGAAAAATCCTTACCTACTTCGAACTACACCACAGCAGGAATTGACGATTAAAAATATCCTCATGGATATGGAAGGAAACGAATCCAACGTTTTTGTAGATAAAAGTTTCTCCCCAGAAGATGTGTTCGCAATTCCCTTAACCGCCCCGTATATTACGGATAAGCTGGAAATCGAAAAGCACCTGATTATGAAAGAAGCACTGACCTTTTTAGGCATCGAAAATTCCATGAGCCAGAAAAAGGAACGAGAAAATATGTTTGAAAGCCAAGCGGAATACGGAAGCATCGAAGCCAACCGCAATGTAATGTTAAACGCCAGAAAAGACGCTTGCGAAAAGGCAAATCTCATGTTTGGTTGGGATATTGATGTAGAATATAATTCCGACTTAATCACAATGATTAACCGCCCTGATGTGTATTCTGCATCTCTCAAACCCCCAGAACAACCAAAAAGCAAGGGAGTAGGGGGTGAGGAAAGTGAGTAAATATACCACCCAAGTCCGATGGATTGTAGAAACCTATGCAGGAAATACACCCGGAAATAACGGAAATATAGAAGAGATGCTGGAAGCAGCGGCTCCTAAAATTTTCAACTTTAACTATCCCATCTGGGGGGATACGGCGCAGGAGCTAAAGGAAAACCAACAGTCTCTAAACGTCAATATACTACGCCACTTTTACATGCGGGAAATTTGTGCAGAAACCATTGCCCTTTGGAAATTATTCCTACGTGACCGTATGTTTACGATAATGCCTTATTATGTAGACCTCCATAAAAGCATCACACAGCAGTATGATATGCTGATGGACGTAAACCTCACCGAAGTGATTGACCGGCATCACGATAACACAGATACAACACAAGGCACGCAAACTGGAACGCATAACGATACTACAACCACAAACAGCCAAACCGACGGAGAATTACATGAAGACCATGCAAGTCACGGAAATCAAGTGCGCAGTGATTTTCCGCAGGCACAAATAGGAACCACGGATTATGCGTCCGATGCCGGTGAAACAAACAGCACTCAAATCGCGAACGATACCAGTCAAAATATCACCACGGGAACCGTCGGAAACGATGGGGGAAGCCATTTAGATATCGAAAACGAGCTAAAGCAAATCCATCAAGAGGATACCACCCTCACCCGTAAAGGTTTGTCTGGCAGTCGCAGTTACGGACAGCTCATTGCCGAATATCGTAGAAACATCATAAATATTCAGGAAATGATATATAATGAATTATCTGATTTGTTTATGCAAGTATATTAAAGGAGGATTTTATGGGAAAATATTCACTACATTTCGAACCGTTTCGCTTTTGGGTACAAAATGTACTACCACAAGTGTATGATGACAGTCTCAGCTACTATGAGCTCTTAAGCAAAGTCATCGCGCAATTGAATCAAGTCATGGAGGAAACAGAAGCTGCCTTCAATGGGTTAGCCGACGATACCGAACAATTTGAAACGGACATGACGAACAAATACAATGAGCTGATGGCCGTGTGGAGGCAGTTACAAGAATGGATTACAAATTACTTTGATAATCTGGACGTACAGGCCGAAATCGACCACAAATTAGATGAAATGGTACAAGACGGAACCTTCAGCCGACTTATTACCCCGATTGTCCTAGCAACACAACCGCCATTAGTCGTCGATTCCGTCTCTGAAATGGATAACATCTCGCGAATGTATATTTTACGTAGCAACTCGCATATTTATCAGTGGAACGGTACCGCATTCTATGACACCGGAATTACCTATGGAAGTGATTTATCTAATGTACTGACCTATTACAGTGCCAAAATGACTGACCCGGACACAGCCATAATTCAATCCATTTATACCATTTCCCCGAATGCAGCTACCAATGTACCAACCACCGCCGCAGCATTTTTGCTTACTTACGGGTCTACGTCCTCTTCTGTGGCTATCCAACAGTTTGTCGAGCTACTGAATCCCTCTACTATCTATATGCGTAACCGCGCTGCCAGTGGGACTTGGTCGTCCTGGAAACAAACCAGCGGCAATGCAATTATGACCTATTTAGGCAGCATCAGT
>OOIH01000809.1_pt1 | contig 13456 bp, 9 predicted proteins | sample 1691801 | NCBI WGS metagenome assembly OOIH01 (sample SAMEA1061690, study PRJEB22710) | metagenome
AATTAATTCCATTTACTATACCTTTTATACTTCATTTGCATCTATTTCTATGCTATCACTTACCCAGTTTATTGCACCAGTAGGCGATGCAGTAGTAGAAAATGTTATGCAAATTAAAGATTTACTTTATTTATGGGGACCGTTGTGCTTATGGGCAATGCACTTTCATTTAAAAAAGAAAGGTTACTATAATTTAGAGGAAACAACAGATAAAAAGCGTAAGCGAACACTAAAATCATTAATTGCTGGTAGCATATTCATGGTTATCTTTAGTGTTACCCTTACTCCTTTAGAAATAGGACGTTTTGCTAATCAATGGAATCGTGAATACATCGTCATGAAATTTGGTATTTATACTTACCAATTCAACGATGTAGTAAAAAGTGTTGAGCCAAAGATTACTTCAATTTTTGGATTTGATGAAGCCATGAAAGAATTCCGTGAATATTTTGATGGAAAGAATCAAAGTCCTAAAACGAATGCATATACTGATAAACTAAAAGGAAAGAACATTATTGCTATACATGCAGAAAGTGTTCAAGCCTTTGCCATTGGGCTAAAATTTAATGGTGTAGAAGTAACACCAACGTTAAATCGTTTAGTAAATGAAGGATTATATTTTAATAACTTTTATTCACAAGTAAGCGTTGGAACAAGTAGTGATACGGAATTAACTTTAAGTACATCTTTAATGCCAACTCATAGTGGTACTGCTTTTGTATCCTATTTTGATAGAAAGTATATTAGTATCCAACAATTACTATCTGATATGGGGTATTATACCTTTAGCATGCATGGTAATACGGCAGACTTTTGGAATAGAAGATTAATGCATCAAAATTTAGGATATCAAAAATTCTTTAGTAAAGCATATTTTGATGTTAATAAGAACAATAGCATAGGTCTTGGAATATCCGATAAATCATTCTTTGAACAAGCTATTCCTTATTTAATCGATATCAAAAATGAACATCAACCTTTCTATGGAACTTTTATTACCTTAACCAATCACACACCGTTTTCTGAAATAGAAAAATATGACCCTTTTGATGTAGATTTAAAAGTTATGGAAGAAAATGAATTTGGTGAGCTAGTTGAAGTAAGTTATCCATATATGGAAGGAACAAAACTAGGAAACTATTTTAAATCACTACATTATGCTGATGCAGCCCTTGGTCAATTTTTAGAAGAGCTAGAAGAAAATGGTATACTAGAAAATACGGTAATTATGTTATATGGAGATCATGATGCACGTCTTCCTAAAAAAGATTATCAACGATTGTTAAATTATGATAAAACTACAAATGGAACGCTTAGCAAAGATGATCCTGATTATATTGAATTTGAGAGCTATCAATATGAACTTAACCGAAGAGTACCTTTAATTTTCTGGGATAAGAACCAGACATTAAAAGGAATGGTTAGTCATGTTATGGGAATGTATGATATTATGCCAACATTAGGAAACTTAATGGGATTTTATAACCCATACCAATTAGGACACGATATTTTTAATGTCAAAGAAGATAACATCGTCATATTTCCTAATGGGAACTGGGTAACGAATAAAGGATATTATAATTCCCAAAAAGAAGAGTACTTCCCGTTAAAAGAAGACCCGATTAGTGAAAATTATATTAAAAATTGTAATGAATATGCGAATAAGTTGCTTGAAGTATCGAATAACATGATTGTCTTTGATTTAATTAAAAAAGATCAAGAGTCAAAGTCAGTATTAGAAAAATAGGAGGATTTGATGAAATTAAAACGTAAGGTTAAGGTGTGGATAGCGATTATTCTTTGTGCTCTTTTAGGAACAGTATCCATTTTCGTTGCTGTTTCTTTAATGGGAAAAGATGCACCTACTACGCCTGTAGTAAAAGTGATTAATCACATTGAAGAATATGGTTATGAACTAAAAGATAATGAGACAAAGGAATATAAGAAGTTATTCAAAGAGTTAAAGGATACCCTAAACCAAGAAGCAGTGGATGAAGAGGCGTATGTTTCTTTAATTGCTAAGATGTTTGTGATTGATTTTTATTCTCTTAAAGATAAGTTGACTAAAACAGATATTGGTGGTGTTGATTTTATACATAAAGATGCGTATGATGATTTTGTAGAAAATGCGATGGATACTTTATATAAGTATGTGGAAAGCAATTTGTATGGGGATAGAAAGCAGGAATTACCTAAAGTGAAAAGCGTGAATGTAGATTCTGTGACGAAAACGAGTTTTACGTATCGTGATAAAAAAGATGACAATGCTTATCAAGTGAAATTATCTTGGAATTATGAACAGGAGTTAGGATATCAAAAAGAAGCAACCCTTACGTTTGTACATGAGGATAAAGTTTTAGTATTAGTGGAGTTAAATTAATGCTAAAATAAGTAATATATTCAGTATCATATAAGGATAAAAGCAGGATAAATTTTTTCTTGCTTTTTTGCATAAGTTTTGAACCATTGGGCAATGCAATTTTTTAAGTTGTGATATAATGATACTAGGAGGAAGTAGAAGTAATGGAAAAAGAATATTTAAATGAGGAAAACTATCAAAAAGCGAAAAAGAAAATAAAAGGGATTGCTATTACGATTTTTGTTATTGGTTTAGTCATTTCCTCTATCTTTTTTGTAACAGGAGCACTAAAACAGCAAAAAGTGAAAAAAGAAAATGATACATCTTATCAACAAGCGTTAAAGGAAAAAGATGAGGAGAAGAAAGTTGATGAACAAAGGTTACTGGCTATTCCTAAGACAATAGAAGAGTTAACTAGTAAGAAGAATCAACTAACACAAGAGATGTCTTCACTAGATATGACTGATTCAACTTGGTTTAGTAAGGTTAATCAATATCAAAGTGAGATAAGTTCTCTAGAAGGTAAAATTTCTGAATTAGAGATGGAAAAATTTAATTTGCAAAATAAGAATTATACGGTTTTTCATCAAAAGAATATGTCGATGTCACATGTTATCTTTTATAGCCTAGGAGGAATGACTTTATTTTTATCGTTAATGATAGCGTTAATGATATACTTTATCTCTAAACGACGAGAAATTTTAGCTTTTGGTATTCAACAAACCTTACCACTTGCTAAAGAAGGAATGGAAAAAGTGACACCAACGGTTATTAAGACGACTAAGGAATTAGCAAAAGGTATTACTGAAGGAATTAAAGAAGGATTAAATTCTAATCATGATGAATAAATAAGATACGATAGAAGCTTAAAAACTTCTTTTTTATTGCTTTGAAATGTTGCTAAATTTAATTTGGAATAACTTTTCAATGTAATTTTTTAATGGTGTAACTATAATGATAGTAGAAAGATTTTTCAAATAGAGAATGGAGGTATTTTGATGAATAAAGAATTACTAGAAAAAACAAATGAATTAGAGCAGGTATTTAGTACGATTAAAGAGTTAGTAATGAATAGCAGGAACAAGGTGTATAGTGTTGTTAATGTAGAGATGCTTAATTTGTACTGGAATATAGGTAGAATAATGATAAAAATACAGCAAGGAGAGAAAAAGGCAAGTTATGGTGATGCCTTAATGGAAAAGTTATCTATAAAATTAACTAAAGAATTTGGAAAAGGTTTTTCTAAAAGAAATTTAGAGAGAATGCGCAAATTCTATATTTATTTTCCAAATGCGGCAACAGTGTCGTCGCAATTATCGTGGTCGCATTATTTGGAATTAATAAAAATAGAAGAAAGTAACAAAAGAAATTTTTATCTAAATGAGTGCATAAATGCAAAATGGAGTGTTAGAGAATTGCAACGTCAAAGAACATCATTATTATATGAAAGGTTAACATTATCTACTCATCAAGATGAAGTATTAGAACTAGCAGAAAAAGGTCAAATGATAAGAACGAGTAAAGATTTAGTAAAAGATCCGTTTGTATTAGAATTCCTAGATATTAAAGAAAATACAAGTTATTTAGAAAAAGACTTAGAAAAAAATATATTGGAACATTTAAAAGAATTTTTACTAGAACTAGGAAAAGGTTTTATGTTTGTGGGTTCACAAGTACGATTAACACTAGAAGAGGATCATTTCTATCCAGATTTAGTCTTTTATCATCGTTTATTAAAATGTTTTGTTATTCTTGATTTGAAAATAGGAAAAGTGGGACACAAAGACATTGGACAAATGCAAATGTATGTAAATTACTACGATAGAGAAATAAAAAAAGAAGATGAAAATGCAACGGTAGGAATATTATTATCTACAGACAAAAATAAAACATTAGTAAAATATACCCTTCCAGAAGGTAATCACACGATATTTACTACAGAATACAAATTACATATGCCAACGGAGCAAGAATTAATCGATGCCATAGAAGAAGAAAAGAAAAATCTTGAATTAAATGAATAAATAGTAACACTTTGTATACAAAAAAGAAGTCATTAGACTCCTTTTTACTCATCATTACTAGAAGAAGATTCTTCTTGTTCTTTATCATCAGTGTTATCTTTATCTTTTTCATCGTCTACTGGTTTTTTCTCATCATCCTCATCGTCTTTACTAGGTGTAGGTAGTTTAGTGATTTGTAAAGTAATCTTTTTGGTATCCTTTAAATAAGTACCTGCTTGGATATCTTGTGCTACTACAACACCTACAGCAACACCAGGATATAAAACTTCTTCATAAACTATAGTCACATTTTTTAATTTTGCTTCCCATGCCGTAATTTGTACTTTTGTCATTTTTGAAAAATTTGGTACCAAACATGCTTCATTTTTTTCATTTTCTTCTAAACTACAATCAATTTTTTTCGGCGTAACATTAACTGCTTTTCCTAAAGTTAATACTACTGTTCCTGATAATTTATCTAGACGCTTTCTAAATGGTTGCGATTGTTCAATGACAATACCATTTTGACTAATATCGGTAACTTCTCTAGTTTCAAAAGACACCTTAACACCATTACTATCAGCCCATTTTTGTGCTTGTTCCTTAGTGTCTCCAGTAAAATCAGGCAACAACTTATATAAAAAATTACTGTTATAAGGTCCTTTACCAATGACCGTTTTTTGATAATCTTCATTAATAGAAAACTTGAAATCTTTAATTAATTCATGAGTAGAAAGCTCTAAATTGACTTTCATTTCTTGCACAATATCCGCAATACTTTGCTTATTAGGAATATAATTCCATAACGTCATTCGCATTCCTTCATCATAAATCATTTGTCCGCTACCTTGTAAGTACAACTGTTGCATATTAACAATATCTTCATCACTTTTATTTAGACTTCTCATTAAAATATCTTTACCAATGTTATAAAAAGATAAAATTTGCTCAGTAGTAAAGTTCGTATCCAAATTTCTAGAAACGGTATTAAAAATATCCATTACTTGAGATACACTATTGATTTTTTTCGCACTATTCACTAATCCTTCAATAACAATTTGTTGATTTAATCCTCGGTCAATATCACCATTAGCTAAGGCTTTTCTATTTCTTGATAAGACGAGAGCTTCTTCACCATTTAAATGTTGATATCCTGCTTTAATACAAACTTCTCCACCACGATTACTATCGTCTGTACATAAATCTTGTGGAACATTAACATCAATTCCTCCAAGAGCATCTACTAAATTAACTAACCCTTTAAAATTAATCTTCGCATAGTAGTCAATAGGAATTCCCGTAAAGTTTTGGATGGTGTTAATCATACAACTTTCCCCATACCATGCAGCATGAGTAATCTTATTTTCAATTTGTCCTTTAAAACAAGAAATAGGAACATAGGTATCACGAGGAATACTTAACATTGTCGCATTTAGTGTTTTAGGATTAAAGGTAACTAACATCAAGGCATCACCATTAAATGCACCGTTTTTATCTAAACCATCTACCTCAGAGTCAACACCCATTAATAAAATAGTAAAAGGTTCAGTAACATTTTTGTTCGTTGCAAGAGTACCAATGACATCTTGATGAGAAGTTTTCTTCATTTTTTTATCTAGGGTAGTAATCACTTTTGTTTCATTTTTAATATTTTCATAAAGTTCAATGTTTTTAAACATAATTTCATAGTTACTAGAAATGAATACAGCATCAACTTCTCCATGATAAAGTCCAGCAACCATCGCGGAAAAATCATCATATTCTTCAAAATCATTTTTCTCATTTAAACGATTTACTTTAATAATATCTTGACTAATGATATATCCTTCAATCGATTCATGATCATTAATGATGCCAATTTTTTTGTCTTTGAGGTCTTCTAATTGATTGAGTTCACTAGTCTTTAACGTAATTAAGCTCGTCGAGTAAGTAATATAGTTTTTGTTCATATTAGAAATTTTTTGATAGATATTATTAATGAGTAATCCTCCAAGTAGGGAAATAATCATGTAGATAAGACATAATATAAGAAAAATAATATCTTTCTTTTTGGTACGTTTTTTCTTTTTCAATAGGAAAATAGCAATCCATAAGTCTAAAAGAATAAAAATAATCATGACAATATATCTTAATAGTTTTTCAATTGGACCTAGGATAAAAATATGATATAGAAAATAGAAATTAGCAATAATTGCTATCATTCCTATGATAAAACATAATAATTTTAATGGGTTTAACTTTTTCTTTGAAGCTTCTTTTTTTTCTTCCTTCATTTTATTCCTCCGTTTACTATATATTATTATAGCTTTTTTTCTATGAAAATTCAAGATTTTCAAAATTTGTCGTTATATTATCACAGGTTTTTCAATCAAACATAAAAATGAACAGTAGAAAAACTACAAATCGCCGAACGAAAAGTTCACAAATAACCGAATGGAAAAATTGAAACTTCAAAAAATGATAGGTTTATTTTATAAGTGTGTACTTTTTTGTCTCTTTTTGGTATAATCATTATAGAATTGGAGGTGCCTTCATGAAAAAATTTGGAAAAATCGGCTTTTCCTTCATACTTTTTGTCATTATGTTTTCTTTTTCTGATGTATTGGCAATGACAAAAGAAGAAATTGCATCAAGAAACGCTTGTGTTGAAGAGAATATGGCTTACGAACTAGCTTTAGCAAAAGATGATGGAAGTTTAGAAAAAAGAGCGTGTTTTCCTGATTATTATCAAGCAAAAACGGCAATGGATGAAAGTGAAGAAGTTGATTTGGTTATTTTAGAACGAGTAAATGATTATACTTCTTTAATTGATGCTAAGTACGCACTAATGGACTTGAATCGAGGAAATGTAGTTACCTATTATTATGCTGATGAAAAAGATGAAACACGTCCAAGTAATTATATGAATAACTCCTCATCTTACGGTGGAGTAGATGGAGCTTTTATCAAAGTAAATTTTCCTAATAAAGTAGCTAACCTAAAAGTAGCAGGATACACTGGATGGATAAACCCTGGAGATTATGAAATTGTACCCCTTCCTTGGGTAAGGTCAAAAAGCTTTTACGTTATTGGAAATGGAAATAGCGATGATAATATTTGGCATTGTTACGCAAAAGATATACAAAATGAACTAGCCAATCCAACTTGCCGAAACTTTGGAAGAAAACCAGAACATATTGACCCAGGAACGTATTATAGTTATGATGGAATTTACTTTTATTCTGATTTAGTAACCATGTTAAATGATTATAAAGCAAACACCTTTGAACATGCTGTAAACGTTGAACATCCTTATTATAATTACTATTTATTTTTACCCCATCATTCTAAAACAACTTACTCATCTAATAATATCGATGAATATTTTCGTTCTATTTTTAGCGAACATTTTGTAGGAACTCCTTATGCTAATCAAGCTAAATATGGTTATTCCAAATTATATGGACAAGGAGCCTTTTTCTATAATGCACAGCAGATTTATGGAGCCAATGCTATCATGATGCTAGGATTATCCCAAAATGAAAGTGGTAATGGAAAAAGTAATATTGTTATTAACAACAACAATGGTTTTGGTCATAATGCTGTAGATAGTGATCCAGCGGGAAGCGCTGATGGATATGCTACTTTTGCTAATGGGATTTATACACATGCTTATAAATGGATAACCTATGGATATAGTTACCCGTTTGATTCTAGATTTTTAGGAGGAATTTTTGGACATAAAGCTATTGGAATGAACATTAAATATGCATCAGATCCTTTCTGGGCAGAAAAAGCAGCATCTTTTTATTACGATTTCGATTTAGCCAATGGTTTATATGATTATAATTATTATCAATTAGCTGTTACCAATAGAGATTACGTTCCCGTTAGAATAGATCCTAAAAACAATGCTAGAGAAGTCTATAGTTATAAAGCTAAAAACATTTCAATGATTATTCTAGAAGAAGTACAAGGCGATGCAGTTGAGGGAAATACTGCTTGGTATAAAATAATGAGTGATGTGAACTTAGATAGCAATAGAAATTCTATTTATCCTAATGATTCTAGACCATATTATCAATGGGAAAATAGTTATGTTTATGTTCCAGCTAGCTATGTTAGTAAAATCAATCAAGCCAAAGATGGACTAAAAACGCCGAATGAAGTGTATGCTTATCAAGATAAGGACTATCAGTATGATATTTACACAGAAAATGGAGTGCAAGCACCAAAAGTTGCTATTGCTTTAAAAAATGCTTCCCTATATTATGATTCCACTTTACAAACAAAACGAGGAATCACGGTAGCTAAAGATACTTATTTAATGGTATTTGTGGAAGTAAAAGATAAAGAAGGAAAAACCATCGCTTATCAAGTAACTTCTGATTATAATAAGAATCAAGTAGAATGGATTAGTGCTAGCGATATAAAAATTGTAGAAAAAGATTTTGGAAAGCTAATTGTTGATCAAAAAGGAGTAGGTTCTTTGTTATATGAAAGTCCAAGTGAAGAAAGTAGAAGTGTAGGGCTTGTTTATACGAAGACATACTTACCGATTTTGGGAATAAAAGAAGTAGAAGGTCGTACTTGGTTAAAGGTACAAAATGGAATTACCAATAATTCTACAGGGTGGATTCTAGCAGTAGATGATGGAGCTCATATGGACTATTCAATAGAACATCCAAATACTCCTCCTGTAATAGAAGCAAAAAATCAAGAGATTGCCCTAGGTAGTAAGTATGATCCATTACTTGGCGTAAGAGCGCATGATAATGAAGATGGAGATTTAACCAGTAAGCTTAAAGTATTACAAAATAAAGTAGATACTTCCAAAGCAGGAGTTTACACGGTAATTTATACGGTGAGTGATAGTGAAGGAAAGACTACCATGTTGTCGATTAAGATTACGGTAAAAGGTTATACGATTAAAGATGGACTATTTTATTTTCAGTCGTTAACGCACAAAAGTAATGATGAATTTGAAGTTAGTGGATTCTTTGGCATAACAGGTATGGATAATACGTTAGAGCAAGATATCAAACATGTGTTGATTTTAAAAAACGTAGATACCAATACAGAGTATCGTTTTGATGTAACAAGATGGAAAAGTGGTTATCCTTTTGAAATGAGTAACGTTGATGATGATAAGCCTTATCAATATAATGGAGGATGGTTTAAGGGAGTGGTTAATTTAGGTAGTGTTCCTGAAGGAGATTATATTGCTGAAATTGAAGTAACTAATGGTATTTATCAAGCAAGGGCAATGTTTAATAATCTAGCTTTTCAAGAAATGACAAGAAGATCAAGCACTAGTAAAGGTCGCGGATACTATATCGAGATGAATTACTATGAAAAGAAAACCCCATTACATATTTCGATTCGTGATAAAGGGTTAATTGCTACATCTATTCCATCTACTGTTGATTTGATGTTTAACTATGTGGAAAAAATTAATTTTTTAGGAAATTTTCTTCATCTTAAAGGAACCAGTCATAATGTAGGTATTGATTATGGTAAAGATAAGACAGTAAATCGTCAAATTATCTTTGAAAATGTTTCTACGTATGAGCGTTATACTTATTCACTAGGTTCAACGGTAAATGGGGATTATCCGATTGACTTAGCAGCACCTGATGGACTAGATAAAACCCGCGGGTGGTTTGATCAGTATATTAATGTTAGTAATATTCCTCAAGGAACGTATGCGATATATATTAGAACAGGTGTTGGAAACTTTGCTGATTACGGTGAACTACAAGATATTGCTTTCCTTGATATGAGTGCTAAAACGACAATGAATGGAAAAGAGTATTCGATAAGAAGAGTAGAGGATAAGCGTTTTCGTATCGAGTTAGTCATAAAATAGTAATCATTTCATATAATGTAGTGTTGGGGTTAGTAGTTTTAATCTTAACAAAAAGGAAGATACATAGTGTTTATGATCTTCCTTTTATATATATTGGTAAATGTATTTGTATAATCAATACATGATAAAATTTTCGTATAAAAGTGTTAGAAATTAACAAATTTAGTACCTTTTTGTTAGTAACTTTTCTAAATTTTCTTCGTTTACATAAATTTGATCTTGGAATCTATATAAATTAAACAAAATCCACTTATTCCAATTTTCGTTATTGGCATCTTTTGCTAACTGGCTAATGTAGTAGCGATATTCATTTCGGTAAGGAAAATATGTTCTTGTCGCATACAATAGAGGAGAGGTAAGATTCATTTGATAAACTTCATTGGTTAACTGCATTAATTTAATATGTTGAAGTAGTCGTGATAATCTTGTGTTTCCATCATCAAAAACTTGAAGTGATGAAAGAAGTCCATGAGCGATAATTGGTTGTAAAAATAGATACTCTTCCTTTGGATTAAACTCATTATAATAGGAAATAAAATATTCCATTAAAGATGGTATTCCTTACAATCAGCAGGAAAATATTGAATATTTCTTACGCCATTTTTCACTGTGCCGACATAAGTTCTATTGTAATGACGATAATCATAGGCATCTATTGACTTATGAGATGTTCCCTCTAGTAATATACCATGTGCACACTTTAATCTATCATTATTTAATTCATCAAAAGAAAGGAGATAATCAATTGCATAATGATTACAACTTTGTTGATACAACGCGATGAGAAAAGAATTTTCTTTTTCTAAACGTTGGTTGTCAATCACATCAGCCCTTTTCAATAATTTAAGGTAGTATTCCTTAAATGCACTAGATAATTCCTGAAATTTCTTTAAATGATTTTTATATTGAAATAGGGTTTCAGAGTAAGCATTTTTACTTTGCCCGTTTAATTTTATATGTGATAAATGATTAAACAAATGAATATCTGCGATAGGGTATTTACCAGTATTCATGTATTCTTTAATTTCTTGTTCAATCTTTTTTAATAATTCTTCTTGTTCTGTCATTTTGTATTCTCCTAACGATTTAAACTTTATCAAAGAAAAGGGGAATTTTCAATAAAGTTTACGATAGTTTTACACCAAGAAAAAAGGCTTTCCTAGAAACCTATTTTGTTTTCACTGCTCTTTTTGTTTGAGGCTTAATTCTTTTCTTATTACCAGAATTAAACTCAATATGGTTAGTAATCAAATTATACGCGGTTAATAAAAGTACTACTAAGAATAAAAATAAAATGAAATATGCTTCTAAGTTAGCTGCTTTTAATTGTTCAAAGAAAAATTCAATTTCATTTACCCCGTTGGTTTTGTCCATGTAACGAAAGAAAGCATATCCTGGAGTAAATAAAGATAAAATCAAATTCGATAAACCTAAAACGTAATCCTTTTTTATTAATGTTGCCATGCTAACTAATACGCATAGTAAGATAAAAGCCCAATATAAAAGCCATACCATAAATGTCACTCTCCTTATTATAAATACATTATAACAAATAATAAGGGGAAAGAAAAGGAAAAAATAAAACTTTTTTCTAGAGAGTGACTTTACTTTTTATCCATTACTTTTTTCTTTACGCTTTCTTCTTCCATCGCGTTTTTTAAGTAATCATATATTTTATCTGCTTCAAATTTTTTGATATGATATGCTTCAATTCTATTATTGGATAATTGATAAGAATGTCCACATTTAAAATAGAAAAGAGTTAAATCTCTAGTGTTAGTTATATGAATATCATTAACATCAAACGTAAATGTTAAATAATTATTACCTTTTAGAATGATTTGAGAACAATTTTTAAATTTTAGTTTGCATTCTTGGTATATACAATCAACATGAAAATCGCTATGTAAAAATGCATCGCAATTGTAATTTCCATCACGATATTGTTTTTGTTTTTCCTTTACCTCTGTTGGAACACAATGATATTTTTTTTCTCCTACTTCAACGGCAGTAAAAAAATGTTGAATGATATTAGAAAAAATTGGTTTTAAATCGATAAAATTGTAAAAGTATATTTTTTCAATACTAGCATTTGAAAATACTGATTCATCAACTTCTGTTAGATGAGGTGGTATATGAATAGACTTAGCATTTAACCCCATAAAAGCTTCTTGACTTACCTTTTTTAATATAGTATTTAAATAAACATTATTTAAGTAAACATTTCGTAATAATGGACCATTCAATTCTACTAATGTTGATGGAGTTTTAAAGTCTTTATATCTTGCTAAAACTTGCCATTTTGTGATGATATCCCGATCGGCTTTGAATAAATTTTCCTTAGGAATATTGATTTTGATTAATCCTTCTGGTAATTGGAACGTAGAACTTTCTCGTTCATGATGACTAAACATCATTTTAAATAATGGATATAACGGATCTTTTATATCTTGTCTATTGTAATATGCCATTTTAAAAACAGTTTCTAAAGATAAATAGTCAGCAAATTCAAAAAAATTTTTATCATATGTTTCTACTTTTGGTTTTAAATATCCATCTTTAAATTTCCTGATGTAGTGGTATGTATTTTCGTGAAAATTTACCTGAGGATAATATTTTTTATGTACACGAATATTAGAAAAGTATTCTTCTAAGCCATCATCATAATCAAATGCCACAACTAACCCAAGCAAGTTAGGGTTTGTTAAAATATTTAAGTAATCAAAATCTTTTTGGTTTGCTTTTAAAAAGGTAGTAAAATGTAGGGAGGCATTTGCGTTATTAGCAAAAAACTTGTTCCAAAAAATATTTTTGCCTGTTAATATATCAGAAATTTTTTTCGAAATGATATTCGTATAACATTCATCTTCAATGTGGGTTATTTCCTTCATGCTAAAACAATGACTTTTCATTATATTTTTCGTTTCAAAAGCAAATTTAATCGTATAGAAATTTTTAAAATCATTTTCTGTTATTAAGTTATACCCGTATAATGCAAATGCTTTTAGTTTAATTTCTAAATTATTTAAATAGGAAATGGCATCAAGCCTATCCATATTTATCACTATAGTCTCATCTGATATTTCTTTTTTTAAGTTTTCTACCTCATTTTTATGATTATAGATATATTCCTCTAAATACATTTCCATAAAAACTTGCTAATAAAAATCAATAGTTTTTAAATAATTTTTTTATACTTTAATAATATAAATATTAAAACATGCTAACGCAGACCTATTGCTAGGT
>OOIH01000773.1_pt1 | contig 13420 bp, 19 predicted proteins | sample 1691801 | NCBI WGS metagenome assembly OOIH01 (sample SAMEA1061690, study PRJEB22710) | metagenome
GGAATCCTGCCGAACCTGAACGACTACATAGACGCCCTTGATACCAGCAGGCACAAGGGAAATCTCTTGAAGCGTCAGACCGAGCATATTATCATCCTCTGCGCCAAAACCCAGCTTCGAGGTGTGTCCTTCAAGACCCCCGTGGTTATGCGTTACACCTGGTATGAGCCGAACCGCCGCCGGGACAAGGACAATGTTTCCTCCTTCGGCCGGAAGTGCATACAGGACGCTCTTGTGCGGGCTGGGGTGCTGAAAAATGACGGCTGGGGTGAGATAGACTCCTTCTCTGACCGCTTCTTTGTGGACAAAAAGAAGCCCAGGGTAGAGGTTGAAATCATGCCCGCCGCCCAGTAAGCCGGGTTTATAAAAGTTTAGATTTGGAGGATTGACATGGAGAGGTTGAGCGATAAAGCAATAGAAATCATCAACGCCCTGCACACAGAACGCTTGGACTATGATTCCGAATATCTCCCGCTCATCGACTGCGCCCAAAGATGTGCCGCATACGAGGATACAGGTTATGAGCCTGGACAATTCGAGACAGCTATGGATGCCATAAAAGCCCATCTATGGGATGTTGAGCAGGAGCTAAAGGCATACAAGGACACCGGGCTGACGCCGGCGGAGATTGTACATGCAGACAAAATGCTAAAAGACAACTGGGAAATGCCGCTTGAGCGGCTGAAAGAAGCTATAGACCTGATAAATGCGAAGGACGACGGGCGATTGGCGCCGGTGCGGCATGGACAGTGGTTACTGAAACACATTGGTGCAGGGCATATGTGGGAATGTTCCTGTTGCCACAAACGACCGTGTATTTATATTACAGAGGACACAGCCTATTGCCCCAACTGCGGGGCGAAGATGGAAGGGGATGTGGAGGCATGAAGGCCAAAATCAGGTATTACATAGCCGCCGCCCGGTGGCTTTGGGAAAATCGGAGCTGGGCCAACACTCGGCAGAAGTGGAAGGCCTTTGACCGGGCCATGAGGAAGTATGAGACCCCGGTACAGCGGGCAGATCGGGAATACCTTGACCATTGGGATCATGGGGTAGGTCTTTGAAAATGAGCTGCCAGCAGTGTGTTTGTAATCTGTGCGCCAAGAGTGTGGAGCTGACGCCTACACTCTTCACGCCGGGGGAGGCAGCGGAACCGTGTTTTACCTGTGACGAGTGCCGCCGCTACGGTGGGGATTATAGCAAGCCGACCCAAGAGCGGAGATCCTGCGGAATGTATCAGGCGCCGGCGAAGCTGGAAGGGATCAGGGAACGGGCGGCGGATCGGCTGGCCAGACAACTCCGGGCAAATTTCAGAGTTATCCAAGGGCGGACTACATGAGGAAAACAAGAAAGCCCCTCCCATTTCGGGAGGGGCGGAAGACCCAATCAAAGATTTCCAGCAATGGCTTCAGCCACTTGATCGGCAATCTCCTGTTGGGTCATAGGACGGGTCAGATATCCACATGGGACAATCCCGTCCACCCATTTACACATGAATGAACCAACGGGGCCAACGTGTTCCTCAATGCAAATGCGGCCGGCTGTGGGATCCCAAGCGATTTCAATATGGTATCCACTGTTCTGCCGAATGCCTTTAGTCATGGCGCAAATTTCTCTGAGGTTTGCCATTTGATAACCGTGTTTGTACACTTTACTCTGTGCCATTATAATGGCCCCCTTTCGTTTGTGAGGTCATTATATCATTTTTTAAGGTTAAAGTCAAGTTAAAATTAAAAATAATTTAACGATAAAAGTGGGTGGATTACATGAGCCAAACAAGGGAGCCTTGGTGGGGCTTCTGCCGGAATATCGTGCGGATGTACCCGGTCTATTTGGCTCGGTATCAGGCTTTGCATGATGTCAGCATGACAGCGAACTATACCGGGTTACCGGGGGACAGCACCCCCAGCCGCTCAACCGAGAATGTGGCGACAAGGGAACTGACCCAGACCGAGCAGAGAAGCCTTGACGCTGTGGAGGCGGCTATCCGGGCCACACAGCAACGGAGGGACGGCGTGGAACGGCTACGGCTCATTGGGCTGGTGTACTGGCCCAAGCGGTACGATCAGGCCAACACCATCGAGGAGGCGGCGGGGAAAATCCCGGTGAGCCGTAGGACGGCTATGCAGTGGCACCATGATTTCATTTTGACGGTAGCCCGCTATCGTGGACTGCTGGAATAACTTTGGAAAAAGTTTGCACTTTTTAGCCACTTTTCCGTGCTATAATGCTATCGTGGTTTTTTCCGCATAGGCCATTGGTTCTTTCCAACCCTCCTTGCACGAACGCCCTGCCGGTTTCTCCCCCGGCGGGGCGTTCCCATGTCCCGCCCTCGGCGCATGAACCGGGGCGGGGCACCAAAAACGATGTGGCCGGCGGCACCGGCTGGGGAAATCCATCATGCGAACAGTGGGCAGGGGTGGGAGCCTGTGGTGGAGCAGACGAAAGGAGTGGTGAGCGCATGGCATTGTCCGAGAAGCAACAGCGATTTGTGGCCGAGTACACGGTGGACTTCAATGCCACCGCCGCCGCTATCCGGGCGGGGTACAGTGAGAAGACCGCCGCACAGATGGGCTATAAACTTCTGAAGACGCAAGAGATCCAAGAGGCCGTTCAACAGGAATTTGAGAACCGTCAGGACAGAACCCACATAACTGGGGATCAGGTGGTGGCGGAGCTTGCCAAAATCGCCCTTTCCAGAGTCGATGATTACTACCGTGACTATGGCATGGAAATCAAGCTCACCGACAAAATCAAGGCTCTGGAACTGCTGGGCAAGCACCTGGGAACCTTCACCGAGAAAATCGCCATTTCCGGCATAACCCCGGAAATGGTGGCGGAAGTGGAGGCGTTGGTGAATGACGCGGCAACAGGCGATTGATTTCCTGGTGAAGCACCCGGCCAAGCTGGGGCGCTCTCTGGGCTTTACCCTGTTGACGGACGACCTACATAACGGCTGGATCTCTGACATGGTGAGCGGGAAGAAGGATAAGACCCTCCAGGCTCACCGTGGCAGTTATAAAACCACTTGCGTGTCCATTGCCCTGGCTCTGATCGTCATACTGTTCCCCAGTACAACCACGCTGTTCCTCCGCAAGACGGACACCGATGTGAAAGAGGTTATAGCCCAAGTCCAGAAGATACTGGAGAGCGCAATAATCCGGGTGTTCGTGTGGGCCATTTACGGTGTGGAATTGAAGCTGACGACCGCCAACGCTCTGGAAATATCCACAAATTTGGCTTCCAGCCCCAGAGGAACCTCCCAACTGGTGGCCCAGGGCATAGGTAGCAGCCTGACAGGTAAGCACTTTGACCGTATCTTCACGGACGACATAGTGAACCCCCAGGACAGAACCAGCAAGGCCGAGAGAGACCACACCAAAGCGGTCTATCAGGAATTGCAGAATATCAAGAACCGGGGAGGCCGTATTTTCAACACCGGCACCCCTTGGCACGTTGAGGACGCCTTCATCCTCATGCCGAACCCGGAGCGGTTCGACTGCTACACCACCGGCCTGATCTCAAAGGACGAGTTGGAGGATATTAGGGGGAAGATGACCGCCTCCCTCTTCGCTGCCAACTACGAACTGCGGCACATCGCCTCTGACGATGTGCTTTTCTTCAACCCGCAGACGGACGGCGACCCGGCAATGGTGGAGCAGGGCATTTCCCAGATAGACGCCGCCTATGGCGGGGACGACTACACCGCCTTCACCATCGCCCGCAAAGTGGGCGGGGTCTATTACCTCTACGGAAGACTGTGGCACCGCCATGTGGACGATTGCAAGGCCGCCATAATCGAACTGCGGAAGCAGTTTAATTGTGGGCGTGGCTACTGCGAGGACAACGGCGACAAGGGTTATTTGGCCCGTGATCTTCGCCGTGAGGGTGAGAACATACTGACCTACCATGAGAGCATGAACAAGCACCTGAAAATCACCACCTACCTGAAAGGTGAATGGGCCAAGGTGGTCTTTGTGAAGGGCACCGACCAGGAATATATCAATCAGATTTGCGACTACACCGAGGACGCAGAGCACGACGACGCACCAGACAGCGCCGCCTCTGTCATTCGGCTGCTTTGGAGGGGATAATGTGGGAATGAGACAGACGCTCAGCGACTTTTTTAGCCGCCTTCTGAACCGGCGGGCCAAGGAGCTCTTCGGTGTGAAGCCGGTGGATACCGTGGAGCTGGTCAATTTTCTGGATCGGTGCGCCAAGGCCTACCGAGGGGAACCGGACTGGCTCAATGATGACGACGATGTGGTCACCATCAATTTCGCCCAGACGGTCTCTTCGGAGGTGGCACGGCTGGCCACCATGAACGCAGAAATTACCCTCACCGGCTCCCCCCGGGCTGAGTGGATCCAGGAACAGCTCAAAAATATTCTGGACGAGTTGCTGCGGCAGTGGTGTGAGTATGGCTGCGCCTACGGTACCGTCATCTTCAAGCCCTATGGCAGTGGGGTGGAGTTGGTTTTGCCTGACCGCTTCCGCATTGTCGCCACCGAAAGCGGGAAGGTCACGGGAGTGGTCTTCATTGACCGTCGCTTTGACGCCTCCGCTGACCGCTGGTTTACCAGACTGGAATATCACCACATCGAAGACGGGGTCTATACGGTCTCCAATCGGTACTTCCGTGGCATGAGTGAGACGGACGAGGGGAAGCAGGTGGCCATGGAGGTCACCCCCTGGGTGGACGACGCTCTGGCAGATGACGCCACCATGGAAGGGGCTGACCGGCTCCTTTTCGGTATCTTCCGCACCCCGGCAGCCAACAACAAAGACCCCAATAGTCCCATGGGCCTGCCCATCTTCTCCTCCGCTCTGGAAGAGCTGAAAGATTTGGATGTGGCATATAGCCGGAACGCCAAGGAGATTGTGGACTCCAAGCGGCTTTTGCTGCTGGACGCTGACAGGCTTTATTCGGCGGGCCAAAAACTGCCCCCGTCCCGTCAGGCTCGGGAGGCGCATATCAAAAATTCCGGGCTTCCCGACTATGTGAAAGCGGTGGAAGGTTCCGGCTCCATGGAGAAGGAAATCTACCATGAGATCAACCCCACTTTGCAGACCGACAAACGGCTAACAGGTATCAATGCTCTTCTCAGCGAAATCGGCTTTAAGTGCGGCTTCTCCAACGGCTATTTTGTATTCAACGAGAAAACCGGCATGGTCACCGCCACCGAAGTGGAGAGCGATGACCGCCGCACCCTCCAGATGGTCAACGATGTGCGGAAGGCCCTGCAAGGCTGTCTTGAAAACATGATCTATGCCCTTAACTGGTTCGCTGACGCTTACAGACTGGCCCCCCGGGGTACCTACGAAATCGCCTATGACTTCGCAGACCTCACTCTCAACGAGGAAGAGGACAAGGCCCGGTGGTGGGGGTATGTAGTCCAGGGCAAGGTGCCGGCTTGGGTGTATTTCAACAAGTTTGAGGGCTACACCGAGGAGGAGGCCAAGGCTCTGGTGGCGGCAGCCGATACGGAAGACCCCGATTTGGCGCCGGAGGAGTGATAGCCCATGCTTGACCCCGACTATATCCTGAGACTGAGCGAAGGAGCCGAGGAAATAGCTTCCCAGCTTCACAGTGTCATCTTGCGCCGGGTAGTCCGGCGGATCATGTTGCGGTTGCAGCGTAAGGACGACTACCTTCTGACCTCCATAGACAAATGGCAGTTGGAGACCTTGCAGGAGGCGGGCTTTCTGCGTGAGGAGTTGGTGGCGGAGATTGCCAAGGCCACCGGCCGGCAGGTGTCGGAGATCAAGCGGGCGTTTGAGGACGCTGGCGTGAAGACTGTGGCCTGGGATAACGCAGTCTATAAGGCGGCAGGGCTGTCCCCTGACCCGCTTCTCAATTCTCCCCAGCTTCTTGCCCTGTTGGATCGTGGCTATCGGAAGACCTTGCAAGAGTGGCGAAACTACACCGGCACAACGGCAACGGCGGCCCAACAGCTTTTTATCCAGGTATGTGACCGTGCCTATACCCAGGTGGCCACCGGCGCCATTTCCTACACCCAAGCAGTAAAGGAAGCGGTGGAGAAGGTGGCCCGGAGCGGTGTGGTAGTCCACTACCCCACCGGCTGGAGGGACACCATAGAGACCGCCACCCTCCGGGCTGTGCGGACTGGCGTGGCCCAAGCCTGCGCTGAGATGACCGAGGCCCGGATGGAAGAGCTGGACTGGGATACCGTTCTGACCTCCGCCCACCTGGGTGCCCGGTACGGTGACGGCGGGGAGAACCTGACCAATCATTTTTGGTGGCAAGGGAAGTTTTACTCCCGGAGCGGTAAAGACCCCCGCTTCCCTCCTCTTTCCGTCTGCGGTCAGGGAGATGTGCAAGGCCTGTGTGGAGCCAACTGCCGGCATAGCATTGGCCCCGGTGATGGGGTGAATAATCCCTACAAAGGCTTTGACAGCGAAGAGAACCGGAAGCGCTACGACCTGGAACAGCACCAGCGGGATTTGGAGCGCAGGATCAGGCGCACAAAGCGGGAGGTTCAGGGGCTCAAAGAAGCGGTGGACGCCGCCGATGACGAGACCAAGCCCGATTTGGAGCGCCTATATCAGAAAAAGGCCAAGCTCCTCCAGCGGCAAAACCAAGAATATAGCCAATTCTGCGAAGAGCACGACCTGAAGCCTTTACAGGATAGGGTCAAGATTGCTGGCTGGGGTAGGAAGCAGGCCGCCAGTGCTACGGCAGCGGCAAGAAAACCTCTTGCAAATCCCCCAAAACCTGTTACAATGAAAACAGGCTCAAAATCCAGGGAGGCTGCCGATTTGCATTTTGTGACCAAGCTCGACATAGAAAAATATAGCTGCGTCACGGAAGGCATTACCACGGACGAAGTTATCATTACCGACGAGCGCATAGCCCACATTGAAGATCACCACCCGGGAGATTATGAGCAGTATAGCCCCTATCTCCCAGAAATTATTGCGGATCCTGATTATATCATTCGAGACGACCACAAAGGCACGGCCATCGTGTTGAAAGAAATATATGACAGCGAGAAGCAAAAATATATCCGGGTGGCACTTCGGCTGGCCACTGTATCGGATGATCCAGGCTATAAAAATTCCGTTTTAACGCTTATGAAAATCAGAAAGCAAGAGTATAACCGGCTTGTGAAGAATAAAGAGGTACTTTACAAGCGGGGATAATTTTGCTATAATGAGCGTAGGATAAGGACGGTTATTTGAGGTGGTAAATTTCGCCCCGACCACGCGCCGATGGCATGACAGGGGAAACCCGAGAGATGCAGGAGAATGGGGCGCCTGCCAAATAACCAGACTGTGAGGCCGCCTTCGGGCGGCCTCTCCTATACCCCCCAAAACTCCATAGCTTTACCCATGGAAGCACAGTGTGAGAACACCGTGCTTTTTTCGTGCCTATTTTCGGAAATCAGCACCCGGCGGGTGCTTTTTTCATACCCTCCGCCGAGAGGTGAAAGCGGCCCGCTGCCGAGCGGCTAAACCGGCTGAATCCGTGCCGGAGACAGACCGGACGAAAAAATCATGTAGGAGGATATTACCATGAAGAACATCAACGAGATCCTGAAGGAACTGGGTATCACCGTACCCGAGGACAAGACCGCCGAGCTCCAAAAGCTGGTGGCCGAGAACTACAAGACGGTGGCCGAGTTCGATAAGAAGGTGGGGCGGCTGGAGACCGAGCGTGACGGGTACAAATCCCAACTTGACACGGCCACCGAGAGCCTGAAGAAGTTTGAGGGTCTGGACGCTGACGCCCTCAAAACCGAGTTGGCAGCGGCCAACAAGAGGGCCAAGGAAGCCGAGGATAACCTGAAGACCCAGCTGGAGGAGCGGGACTACAACGACGCTCTGAAGGCTTGTTTTTCCGGGATTAAGTTCTCTTCCGCTTCTGCCGGAGCTGCTATCATGGAGCAAATCAAGAAGCAGGGTCTCAAACGGGACGGCGACAAGCTGCTGGGCTTTGAGGACGCCATCAAGAAGGCCCGGGAAGCCGACCCCGACGCTTTCGCCCCGGAGGAAGACCCCAACACTCCTCCCCCTGCGAAGGTGACCACCAAGCTGGGCGGTGGCCAGACCGGGAAAAAGTACAACTCCAAGGACGAGATCATGGCCATCAAGGATCCCAGCGAACGCCAGCAAGCTATTGCTGAGAACATGAATTTATTTCAGAAAGGATGATTTGAATGTCTGTCATTCAGAACACTACCACCACCGCCCAGTTTAGCCAGTTGCAGGTGCGTGAGATCGACTTCATCGAGCGCTTCAACCGCAACTGGGACGCCCTGCGGGAAATCCTGGGCGTTATGCGGCCTATCCCCAAGGAGCCCGGTACCAAGCTGGTCTCCAGCGTTGCTGAGGTGACCCTGGCCAATGGCACTGTCCCCGAGGGCGACGAGGTGCCTCTGTCTCAGGCCACCGTTAAGCCCGTGACTTACGGTGACATTATCCTCCAGAAGTATCGGAAGGCTGTCACCGCTGAGGCTGTCGCCAAGTACGGCGCCGCTATTGCCGTTCAGAAGACCGATGACGCCTTCCTGAACGAGCTTCAGAACGAGGTGTTGGACGACTTCTACACTTTCGCCCAGACCGGCACTCTGACCGGCCAGTACAACACCTTCCAGATGGCCGTATCCATGGCCGTGTCTCTGGTCAAGGACAAGTTCAAGAAAATGCGCCGGGACTACTCCAACATCGTGGCCTTCGTCAACACTCTGGATGTTGGCGAGTATCTGGGTACCGCCACCATCACCATCCAGACCCAGAACGGTATCGAGTATTTCCAGAACTTCCTGGGTGCTTCTACCGTCATCGTCACCTCCGAGATCCCCCAGGGCCATGTCCTGGCTATTCCGGCGGACAACATCGTCCTCTACTACATCGACCCCAGCAACGCCGACTTTGAGCAGCTGGGCCTGGTGTATAACACCGGCGATGGCGAGACCCGCCTGATCGGTGTCCACAAGGAGGGCAACTACGGCCGGGTGATGGGCGAGACCCACGCCCTCATGGGCATGAAGCTGTGGGCGGAGTACCTGGACGGTATCGCCAATGTGACCTTCGGCTCCACCGGGGCCGAAGACCTCGGCGCCTGAGAAGGGAGGAACTGAAGTATGTATCGTGTTATCAAGCGCTTTACCGACCTTCAGGACGGTAACCACCTCTACATCGAGGGCGACACCTTCCCCCGGGAGGGTGTCACGGCTTCTGAGGCCCGCCTGGTAGAGCTGTCCACCGCTGCCAACCGGCGGCATATCCCTCTGATTGAGAAGGTGGAGGACGGCACCAGCACCCCCATCGAGGTGAAGGCAGCCGACCTCCCCGACAGCGGCAAGGCTGTCAAGATCGTGGAGGGCCACTTTGACGAGAAGGCCCTGTCCACCATGAAGGTGGACGGTCTCTCCAAGCTGGCCGCTGACCTGGGCGTGGACATTTCCAAGGCCAAGGTCAAGGCCGACTATGTGGCCCTGTTGTCCGCTGTCACCGTGACGGTGGAGGACGGCACCAGCACCCCCGGCACCGAGGAGCAGTAAGAAGGAGGCTCACCCATGTATATCACCTATGAAGACTATGCCGGCATCTACGGCGAAGCCGCCATTACCGAGGCAGACTTCAAGCGGCTGGGCTTCCGTGCCCAGCGTGTGCTTGACGATCTGACGACCGGGGTGGACGGTGTGCGGAAGTTGGCGGTGGCTATGCCTACCGAGGAATATGCCAAAGAGTGCGTGGTGCGGTGCCTGGGTGAGCTGATCCATCTTTCCGCCCAAGTGGAGGCCGCCCGGAACGCCGGGGCGCCTGTCAAACAGGCAAACGGCACTGTGGCGGCTTCTGGGGCTGTTACCAGCGTTTCCTCTGGTGCAGAGTCCATGACCTTCGCCTCCGGCACTGCGGTCAGCTCTGCCATTCGGGAAGCGGCGGGCAGTGTGGAGGCAGAAAGGCAACTCTACACCTCCACCATCCGCAACTATCTGGGCGGCATTGATGATGCCAATGGGGTGCGGCTCCTGTTCGGGGGCCGCTACCCTGTGGCTTTGAGAGGGTGAGGGTATGTATCAAGATACCATCACCCTTTTCAACCGCACCGGGGAGAAATGGAAGGCCATCGTGCTACCCCATGTTGACCTGAACGCAGACCAAGCGGCGATCATCGCCAAGTACGGAGCCGAGAGCAAGGACAAAGCCAGCCTCCATGTGCGCTTTACCTCCACGGCAAGCGGGGACAGTGTGGAGGGGGTCAACTCCCAACTGTTCACAGTGAAGGGGCCGAAAGAGTACGCCGGCAACGATAGCACCATAGCCTTCCGCACCTCCGCCTCCGGGGAAGTCGTTGACTTCTTCATGGTGGGGGAGTGGGACGGTGAGGACACCATCAATGACGGTGATTTTGACAACGGCTTCTACACCTACATGAGCGCCACCAGGGACGGCGTTTATACCGTCACCAGCGTGGCCCGGTATTCTGTCATTCCCCACTTCGAGATTTTGGGGAGGTGAAGCCGTGGACAGGTTTCCCGACTACCGCCTGGATATGGACGGCGTTTCTATCCATGTGAACATGGGGCGGATCAACAGGAATTTGCACCGGGCGCAGATTTGGCTTGAACAGCAGATTATGAACGATATGCTGCCGTTCATGCCGTTACAGACCGGCGACTTCCAGCGGCGCACCAGAGCCATGAATACCATCATGCTGGGAAGCGGCAGAGTGTGGGCGGGAGCGCCCCCATTTGGCCGCTTCCTTTTTGGCGGTAAGGTCATGGTTGACCCGGTTACCGGCTCCCCCTGGGCGCGCAAGGGCGCCAAGAAGGTGCTGACAGACCGAGACCTGACCTTCTCCAACCCAGGCGCAAAGGCTCGGTGGTTTGACGAGGCGAAGGCCGCCCAGCTTCCCCGCTGGAAGGCTGGGGTCAAGAATATCATAAACGAGAGGTAACGCTATGGCGAAAGAAGTGCGCTTTGATGCGGAGGGAACCCAAGAGGTTACCAACGCCCTGCTGGATTTGGTGAATAGCTACCCCGGACTGAATGAGGGAGAGCGTTTCCAGTTTTCCACTCTGAACGAGGACTGTGGGTATGGTTTTTACCCCTCCACCGGGGCGGTCATCGCCGATGAGAACAAAGACATCATGGGCCATGTCCACCAAGTCTGTGTTTACCCCTTCGCTCTGGTTACCAGGGCCAAGGGGCTGACCGAGGCAAGGCGGATCACTACGAAAGAACGGCTCGACAAGCTGGGCCGGTGGCTGAACCGGCAGCCGGTCACCATCAAGGGAATCGACTACACATTAGAAACCTATCCCGCCCTCACCGGGGGCCGGGTCTTGCGTGAGCTGAAGCTGACTGTCCCCGCCCATTCGGACGGTGTGACAGAGGACGGCACGGAAGACTGGTTTTGTCAGGTTGAGGCGAGATATACAAACGACTTCAAAAGGAGGATACACCAATGAAGGATTTGGATTTCAATACTCCGGTGGGCCAGACCATTGACCGCCATCTTCTGGTTATGTGTATCAATGCCGACAAGACGGCCCCCAAGCCCAAGTGGTCTCCTGTTGGCTCCAGGGTGCCCGACTCCTCTGAGGAGATTGACTGGTCTAAGGATACCGGCACGGACATCTTGGGCAAGGTTCGCACCACCATGAAGAAGCCGGTCACTACCCAGAGCTTCGACCCCCTTCCCCTCGATGCCGAAGACCCGGTTGCCAAGCTGCTTTGGAACCTGGCTATCAGGAAGCAGGACGCTGCGGCTCTGTCCAACATGGATGTGCTGATCTGTCACTACTACGCCGGCGACCCCAAGACTGGTATGTTTGCCGAGCGGTATGACGGAAGCGCCGTGGAGGTTACCGGCCTCGGTGGCGAGGGCGGCGGCTCGCTGTCCATGCCCACCACGGTGACCCCCGGCGGTAACCGTACCATCGGCCTTTTCACCGTGGACGACAGCGGGGAGATTACCTTTGTGCCTGATACCGAGGACGACACCGAACCGGCAGCCGTTGGCGCCTGATTTTCGGCGGCGTAGGCGAGGCCACAACACCCATGCGGTGTTGTGGCCTTGACTATGTTTCCGAGAAATAAAAACATAAGGAGGAAATCAAGATGAAAGAGCTGAAGATCGAGACCGGCAAGAAGGAATACAACCTGGGCGGGAAGGTTACGGTTGAGTTTTCCCCCACCGACATGGATTTTGTGGAGCGCGTGATAAATGTTCTCCAGAAAGCCGAAGAGAAACAGAAAGAAACCGAGTCCGAACTGAAAGGGGCAGATACCTCCACCATCTTTGAAATCGCCAAACGGCGAGACAAGGAAATGCGTGAACTGGTGGATGATCTGTTTGGCGTGGAAGTGTGTACGCCCCTCTTCGGCACCATGAATACCTTTGCCCGGTCTAATGGGCTTCCTTTGTGGGCCAATATCCTCACCGCGGTGCTTGACGAGTGCTATGACAATCTCTCCTTGGAGGATAAAGCCACCGGCGAGCGTATCAAGAAATACACCAAGAAATACCAGAAGAGATGAACACATGTCTACCGAGGGCCTTGGAATTGAGCGATGGACAGGAATACCCTATAAACTGCGGTTTTCGTGACATTCTCAATCTCTTTGAGGCGATGAACGACCCAGATGCCACCCCACAGGAGCGGGGTTACTATCTACTTGTGATCCTGTATGAAGATTTTGAAACTATCCCGCAAGAATTGTGGGAGGAAGCCGTGGAAAAGGGCCTATGGTTCCTGAATGGCGGAACTATGCCACCCAAAAAGGAAGGCCCGAAGTTGATGGACTGGGAGCAAGATTTCTCCATCATAATCCCGGCCATAAACCGGGTGGCTGGTATGGAGGTGCGGGAACTTCCCGCCCTTCACTGGTGGACTTTTCTGGGCTACTATCAGGAAATCGGCGGCGATTGCACCTTTGCCCAAGTTGTCAGTATCCGGGACAAATTGCAGCGTGGGAAACCGCTTGACAAGGCGGAGCGGGAGTATTACCGGCGCAACCGCGAAATGGTCGATTTGCAGACCAAGAGAACCACACAGGAAGAAGCCTTCCTTGCGAAGATAACCAAGAAAAAGGGGTGAAATTATGGGCGAGAGTGACGGCGGCGTTCTGCTTGATGTGAAGCTGAACCCGGAAGACCCCGCAAAGGAATTTGATAGGCTATCCAAAAAAGCCGTTGGTCTGGAGGATAAACTGACCCAGGCGAAAAATGCTCTTGCTCTCGCTACTAACGAGGCTTCCATGCTCGGGGCAAGATTGGACGAGGCAAAAGCCGCCCAAGCCAGATTGGAGGCTTCCGGCACCGCCACCGCCGACCAACTGAAATTTCAGGCGGAAACGGTGGACAGTCTGCAAGCCCGGTACGATGCCGCAGACCGGGAAGCCGAGCGCTTGGCTGGGGCAGTAGCCAAGACCAACTCGTCACTGG
>OOIH01000671.1_pt1 | contig 13358 bp, 8 predicted proteins | sample 1691801 | NCBI WGS metagenome assembly OOIH01 (sample SAMEA1061690, study PRJEB22710) | metagenome
ATCAGCCTGGCTCCCTGCAGTCGGCAACATCCAACCTTTTGGACAAATACTATCAGCAGCATCAGCATTAGTAATCGTACCACCAGAACCAGCTGTTGCGGTATTAAACTGATAGTAATTCCCTATCAAATAGTGTTCGTCATACGTACCAGCAGTACAAACCTTAGACGTACCATTCCCAGACCATTCAGTACAATTCACTGCTACTAGAGTATTATTAGTGGCATTCGCACCAGCCCAGTTGCCAGTCTTAGCCTGGTATCCAGGTTTAAACTTCGAACTATCAGACACATCAACGAAGCCAACCTTAGTACAAGTTGAAATATTAGTTACGTCACCACAAGAGGTCGTAAGCAATGGAGTTGCAAGCACCCATTTACCCAAGTTCCAAGACCTTGTATCAGTCTGTGGAGGATTGCTTATCGCACCTGGCACATTAAACTCAGTAGCTTTCATTGGATAAGTACCAGAGCCCATTTGCCAGTTAGCAGCTACATCTGAATCAGCTGGAGTCAGCTTATTTACATAAGTCGGGTTCACATTAGGATCGCCAAAGGTTAAAGCCAAGTTCTGAACCATCCAGCAACGATTATCCTTTAACTTAGATACCCAATACTTATTGCCGTCACGATTATCAATCAGCTGTGCTGTCTCACCAACACTACTGTGCTCACAAATCTCTGGCATCATATCTTGCATGTAGACCATGTTCGACAAGCTATCAACCTCAAGCGGATTAGCCACAACTGACACCAAAACTTGACGCTTATAAGTACCAGCTGGCAAATCAGTATTTACCAAAGTCCCAAAAGCCAGTTTATAAGTCGTACTCGCGTTAGCGGTATTAACTTTTGCCATCTCAGTCGCAGTCGCCGCCACTGGCTTGTACGTACTCGATGTACTCGGAGCAGTCTCTCCAACATAAGCACCCCAAGTATTCTGACCGAACCCAGCAGAGTTAGCCTCTGAGGTAATTGAATTAATCACGTTAGCATTAGTTGAACTAGTAGCTTCCAGACTCGTGCCACCGACACCATTCAACAGCACAGCAAACCCAGAGCTGTTATTGGTCGATACCGTCAAATCCATCGAACTCGTGCCGAAAGACCCTGTCGACTTTGGTACCACCTCAACATCCACATGCGCATCTAGCGCCACCGAAATCACTGGTTTCAGCAACACGCGCGCCTGCGTAGTTCCAGTTTCTGTAACTTCGCCCTCAGCAGCAGCTTCATTTCCGGTCACTGGACACAGCAAAGCAACTGTTAGCAGTCCCAGTACGCCGAAACATGACACCAACCCCAAAGGCTTCCGTTTGGTAATTTTATTTAGTTTCATGTAGTTTTGTTCCTTCTACGACCTTATTTTATAAAACATGACCTTATTACTTTTTATTATCTCAAAGCATAACCCTGTTGTCAAGACTTTTATGGTTAAAATCCCTCCCATAGAAACGCTTAAGTTGTACTTCTGGATTTAACTATGTTAAAGTGATTTTAGAGGAGAAAATAAAATAAACATCCAAAAAATATTAACTTTATTTTTGATAGGAAAATCATGCCAAAACCCAAAACCAAGCATGGGAGGCTCACGGCGCACAATGTAATCTTGGAACAACACGAACTTGCGACTATTACGTTCTTTCTGGAACGTGGCCAAAATATTGAGCTAATTCCCCCTTCACTCACCCCAAAATCAAAAACTCCAGATTTTATCATGGATGGAATAGCCTGGGAGATGAAAAGCCCACAAGGAAAATCAATAATCACCATCGAGCGCGCACTGCATCGTGGGCTTCGTCAATCACGATATATAATTCTTGACTTGCGGCAGATGAAAGTTAGTGAACAAAAAATCAAACAACATTCTCAACACATTTTCACACATGCTCGCACCATTAAAAAACTAAAAGTTATCCTCAAGTCTAACCAAGTTCTTGACTTCCGTAAATAAACCGCTATAATTACACGTAAGTACGGGGCGACCTTTTGACGTAAGGGCAAAAGGCCAACCCCATACTAAAAAATAGCCTCATATGAGGCTATTTTTTATTCACCAAGTTTCCGTTGTCGCTTCTCACGTGTAAAGAATTCTAGTCTATCGCCCACAGCAAGATTAATCTTTTTCTCAGTTCTCATCGCTAAACCGCCAATTTCGTTCTCAATCAATTCCTTGGCGTCAATACGCTCTTTCTGTACACTCTCCACTTCGGCTTCCCCAAGCACTTCTTTACCATGCCTCACTCGCGCCAAAACTCCTGGTGTCAACCGACCACTCAGCATTTGTCCACCAGCAATCAGCTCGGTCTTAGTCACACGAAACACACCCATCACCTTCATCTCTCCAGTGTCGGTCTCAACAATTTCTTCACCTAACAGCTTCTCCATGCTATTACGCGCATCATCCAACAACTCATAAATCACTCGATAATTCCGAATTGCCACACCATCACGCGCTGCTAACTTAGCAATATTAGTGGGCACGCCCACATTAAAACCATAAATCACAGTATTGCCGTCACCGGCTGCCATATAAACATCGTTTTCAGTAATATCGCCCACGCCAGTCGCCACAATATTAAGAGTCACTTCACCCTTAGTATCAATCATCTTTAAACTATCCACCACTGAGGTCACTGAGCCCAACACATCACCCTTGATAATCACATTAAAAACTTTTGAATTATCTTCCGCATTCATCATTCGTAACAAATCCGTACTAGTGACATTAGCACTAGCCGCCTCGTCCGCTGCGCCCTGTGCATTAAGCAATGCTGCCTTACGTGCAGTCTTCTCATCTTTTTGTTCCAAGAACCGATCACCAAAATTTGGTAACTCCTTAAACCCAGTAATCGTCACCGGCGTAGATGGACCAGCTTTTCCTTTTGGCTTCCCTCTAAAATCAACCATCGTACGGACTTTACCGTAACTACCACCCGCCGTAATAAACTCGCCAACCTTTAATTCTCCACCCGTCACTAGCAAGTTTACCACCGAACCTTTACCAACTTCCATATGCGATTCAATCACCAGACCTTCAGCCGGAATATCCACATCTGCTTTTAGTTCTTCTACGTCTGCAATCAGCAAAATACTATCCAGCAACTTCTCTAAGTTTTCACCAGTCTTGGCTGACACTGGAATCATCATAATATCACCGCCCCATTCTTCAGGCTGCAAACCATGCGCCGACAAATCTGCCATTGTCCGTGGAACATCCGCTCCCTCACGGTCAATCTTATTTATCGCCACAATAATTTTAGCATTCGCACCCTGCGCAAACTTAATCGCTTCTACAGTTTGCGGTTTCACGCCATCATCAGCCGCCACCACAATCACCACGATATCGGTAAGCATTGCACCATGTTGCCGAATCGCCGCAAATGCCTCATGCCCAGGCGTGTCCAAAAACGTAATCTTACGCCCATCATGTTCCAACTGATATGCAGAAATATGCTGCGTAATACCGCCCGCCTCAGTCTCCACCGTCTTCTTATGTAAAAGATTATCTAACAGGCTAGTTTTACCGTGATCGACATGCCCCATCACTGCTACCACTGGTGGACGCGACACCGCGTGATCACTCAACTCTCGACGCTGCTCGGAAGTCTGGGTTGCCGTGTTCTTACGTTCCAGCCTTACGCCCTCAATCCCCAACTCACCGATCATGATCTCTGCTGTCTCAAAATCCAAACGTTGATTAATCGTGGCTACAATCCCATTCTTAAAAAGCTCACCAATCAACGCCGTCACCGACAAACCCAAAGCCGTAGCCAGTTCGTCTACCGTAATCGAGCCAGCAATCCGGATCACTTTTTCAGTTTTATCTGCCGCCATATCTGCAGTTTCAGCACTCATTGCCGCTCCTTTCTGTAATGTTTGTTAAATTTATAGCAATTCCTTTTATTTTATCACATTTTACCTTGATTTTGTAGAAAATGTGATATAATCATAGAGTAATCCCTTATAGGAGTACTTCAATAGTTTATTTAAGTTAACACCCTTATTCCCCGGTAGCTCAATGGTGGAGCAAGAAGCTGTTAACTTCGAGGTTACTGGTTCGAGTCCAGTCCGGGGAGCCAAACTTAGATAAACTATCATCCGCCTGCATAAAATATTTATGCAGGCGGATTTATTATACTTGACCTCTTATAGAATTGACAAAAAGCACAATCTGTGCTAAAATGTAAACATACCTATTTAGGGACTGTTTTTGTATGGATATAATTTTAATCATTATCGCTGGAATTGCCACTGTCTCTTTTTTGATTGTCTCAATCTTAGCTAGCATCGTAGCTCGCCGACATAGGCAAGATGCTATGGCTCATTGCCGTTATCGTCCCAAAAAAAGCCTTATGATTGGTACTGAACGTCGCTGCTTTCAGTTGCTCAATGACATCTTTGGCCAACGTTTTTACATCATTCCTGGAGTTAGTGTTTCTGCCCTCCTTAATCATAAAGTTGGCAACCAAAACCGTTACGAAGCCTATAGTTTCATCGAAAACAAAACTGTAGATTTCGTCTTTTGCAATAAACAAACCTTACGCCCTGTTTGTGCTGTAAAATTAGATGATAATAAAACTACCAACCGTAGTCCAGGTAGCGATCCGAAAGATATGGAGAAGTTTTTCCAAAGTGCCCACCTTCCCTTTGTTCGTGTCACCAAACTCGATAAGCTCGATCGCCAAGCCATCATTGAAGAGTTTTCACGTGTCATCTACGAAACCAGCAAACTCGATAATAAGCGCAAGAAAAAATAATTAACCTCGTCTCGTCAAAAGGTTTTTAAAGCAAAGTCAGTTCATTGCAAAGGGGACGTACTTATCGTACGTCCCCTTTAAATCGGAACTTTTGACAATGCAATAGTCCAGAATAGCAAGCCTCTTCCCTAAGCGATAGTTAGGCTAATCTTGCGTCCCTCTCGATCGATATCGAGCACGCGGAACTTCTTGCGTTCATTCAAGGTAAAGACTTTCTCTGGATCAGCATCAGACCCATTACCAAGCTCAGATACATGTACCAAAGCCTCTACAGCTGAAGAAATTTGTACAAACGCACCAAATGGAGTGATCCGAGTAATTGTTCCCTCAACTTCATCACCCTTCTTCAAGTTCTCTACCTCAGACAGCCAAGGATCTTCAGTCAGCTGCTTCATTGATAGCGACAAACGCTCCTTATCAATAGCAATAATCTTAACCTCGACCGTTTCGCCTACCTTAACATAGTCGGCTGGGTTGTTCACTCGTTCCCAAGAAATCTCAGAAATGTGAATCAAGCCTTCCACCCCGTCAACGTTCACAAAGGCACCGAAGTCTACTACGCCAGTAACCACGCCTTTAACGATATCACCCACGTGCAACTCAGCAAAGCGCTCCGCCAAACCGTCTTTCACGGCTTCCTTTTCAGAAAAAATCAACTTATTATCTTTGCGATTAGCGTCCAAGATTCGCACTTTCATTGGCTGACCAACTAGCGAATTCAACCGTTGCAAAATCTCATCCTTATCTGCACTTCCTACGCGTGGATAATGCTCAGCCGATAACTGGCTCACTGGCAAGAAACCACGAATTCCTTCGTATTCTGCCAAAAGTCCACCACGATTTGCATCAAATGGAGTAACTTCAATCACCTCAGCCGCATCAATCCGACTTTGGATTTCATCCCAGCCCTTTTCCTTCGCAGCTTTACGCAGTGACAGCAAAATGCTACCATCACCCATCTCCGACTCGATTACCGAAGCCGATACCTCGTCACCAATATTCAAATTGCGAGCAAACGAAACTTCACGTCGTGGAACCACGCCCACACCACGAGCCCCTAGATCAATCAAGATCTCGTGTTTACGCATTGACAGGACCTTACCAGTCACAGTTTCGCCAGTTGCCGCCCGCTTCACACTATCGTCAGCGCTCGCCAGCAACTCGTCCATTGTTAATTTGGCTTTTGCCATAGTTATTATAATTATCCTTTCTCCAGGTTCGTTCAAAAACCCCGACCCTCATCGAAACTCTTGAACGAACCCGAAATCTGTCCTTAATTATAACAAACTTTTCTATCCCTGTCTAGATGTATCAGACTAACGCCGACGGTTGCTAGCCATCATACCGCCCACGACTAAACCAATCATTGCTACGCCACCAACAGACCACCAAAATACACTAGAACTAAACCAATTATCTTCTTTTAATTCATCCGATTGATCACCCTGTTTATTACCATCAGCATTATTTGACTCTTCGTCTTCATAAGAGATAATGTATCGACCCGTGGTCGAAAGTGTCAGCTCAATCTTATCGTCACCTACCCGCTTATATTCTACACGCTCACCTGTGTTATCGTCTTTCAACATATAAACGCCATTAAACCGTTTACCTTTTGCCAAAGTAATCGTCAGTTTAGTTGGTGTGCCATCAGCAACCCGATTACCATCAGCATCTACTAGGTAGAACTCAAAGAACTCACTGCCTGAGCCAAACTTTTGTTTTAGGCTATCAGTCAGAATCAGTGTTCTGCCTTGCACGCGCACCCCATCAGCCACGGTGCTATCACTGCTTTCGCCACCCACAATCTCAAATACAATATTACCAAGCGTATTATTGTTTACGCTACCAGGCCTTACTTCGGACTGGCTTCCAGATACATCACTATCCGCCGAAGAATTTGGACCGCTAACATTCCCTGTTCCTGAGTTGTCTGGCGTACTCGGAGCAACAGGTTTTCCTGGAGTGATAGGGGCTTCTGGCTTACCTTGATCTGGATGAATCCAACTTACCTCTGCCTTAGTCTCACTAATATTCCCAGCTCGATCACGATACCTGAACACAAAGCTACCATTCTCCAAGAAAACATGACTCCAGCCACCATCACTCAAGACCTCAATAGGTTCACTCGGATCAACCAAAGTTGCGGTCACCTTTCCAGGTGTTACATCTTTAATATCATATTCAATCCTCGCTACTGGCGCCTCTTTATCGATCCAATCAACTGTAGCGATAACCTGCCCAATCCTGCCAGTAGATTTCTCTTTAAACTCAAAAGTGAAACTACCATTCTGCGTAAACACATGCTCTTTACCACCTTGGCTCATAATCTCAATCTCATCCTCCGGCAAACTAAAATCCACTAACCTAGCTACAACGTCACCATTTGTTAGTTCTGTAGTGCTGTATTCCACCCGTGCAGACAAACTGGGATTACGTGTTGTATCCTGAAATAGGTTAAACATCCGCGCCATAAACCAATTGCCATTTGACGCTCGCGCGGCATGAATTTTAACATACATCACCTCTTTTGGTTCATCCAGCTCAAAGGATTTTATGGTTTCATTATTAGCCCAATTTTTGGCGGTAGCTAATACTTCCCAATGCTCACCGTCCATACTACCATATAACTCGCCATCCAATAACTTACCATTACCACCGCCACCTGGAACATATTCCACTGCCGACAACCACACTGCATGGTCCAACTTTATTGTAATATAACGCTCCGTATCTCGCCCACTCCAATCCGTATGCCAGTTTGTATGATAATTCCCATCAATAGCATTGGTAGCATGACGACCTTGACCAGTAGCTTCCGTAGAGACATCCGCAATCGACAAATGCGACACTGGAATATATTTACGCGTTTCCGGCTGGTTATCTTCAGTAAACTCGAAATCAGCCAAATCACTAGCCAACCTGGTACCAGTAGCGCCAATCCTCACTTGCACAGATTTATCACCTGATAAATCTGGTACAGCCTTGGTATATGACACCCAAGGCTCAGAAGCGTTATATCTCCACTCCATAATATCCGTTGCTCCAACCACACGATTTTCCAAATCATTTGCATACAAATTCGTTGGTGCATTCTGCGTCACAATGTCAATCGCATAACTATCATTCCGATCTGTGCCAATAATATGCACCACTACGTCATCATCAACATTAATCTTTGCAATCTCATCTGGAGACAATTGCCAGCTTTGCTCCGAAATCGGCGCTGACCAAGTCTGTTTACCATCAATACTGTACTCCCAAGTAGTAGTAATTGAATCCGTAAAATACTGATCCGCCATTACTATCTTGCCTGCGTTTTCGCCATCAAAGGAAAAACTTGCAACCGACAAATCATTATTGTTTAGCAAAAAGTTTGCCATCGTAATAGAAACATCTGGTTGCTGCGTGTTATCCGTTGTAGCGGTTAGCGCAGTGTTCAAAGCATCACGACGTGCTTTTTCAAAATTCGCCTCGCCAACAGCAGTAGTCATATGTGGTTTGAGCAAATTAGTCAAATCCCACATTGGCAAAGGATAATAGGTCAAAGCCTCTGCTATCTCTTTAGCCAATCGTACAAAATCAGCCTCCGTCTTTCGTCCATCAGCATTATATAACTGAATCAGAGCATACCAAGCATCCATATTAATATCCTGGTAACTTAACGCTTTACGATAAATCTCCTCTAGTTTATCGTAATCATCACCATACAAATCTGCCAATAATAACGTTTCGTGCGCTTTAACATAATTATCCATATCATTTAAAGCCGCTTGGGCATATGGCGTATAACTAACTTGATAATAACTATCCCAGCTATTTGAACCCCAACCAAGCAATAGACGCTCACCCTTCTCCGAACGAGTCCAACCAGAAATATTATTGCCCAAACCCCAGTAACCATTACCATTCGCATCTTGACGATAAAACAAGTACGCCGCATGTCCTGGCTGACCAATTACTGACGCCGGATAGCCCCACGTATTCCAGATATTCGTTCCGGTCTTCGACAAACCACCACAAACCGAGCCTTCCTCAAATACCATCCAAAGCTTCGGCTTTCCAGCCACACCATACTCAACATCATATGCCGCCAAATCATATTTTTCGTTCCACTTCTCGCGGTTTTCTTCAGAATAATACTTAGAAGCTCCATATTGATAGCCAAACCGATATGTAATATATCTATATGGGTCACTACTACCGACTTTTTTACTGTAATAATTCAGCCAATCCACCTCATCATCGGTAATCATCGTATCTAAAACCCAACGCATTTCCTCTATTTCTAGAGATTCAAAAACTTTCTTATCCAGCCGATCTTCTTCATATAATTTCTTAAAAACTTCATAACGTGCCACAGCATCAGAATACTGGCCGCCACCTATCCAAGAACTAACACTAGCCGAATAAACTAAAGCCTCAGAAATCATCATCCGGGTATATAAATCCCCCAACCTTACGCCATTTTCCGTCACAGTATTATCGGCTAAGTCATCCTTATGTTCCTGATATAGGCGCGAAAGTACATTCAGGGAATTTTGATAATTGTTCCCCATCGGCTTACCACCAGTCAAATAATAGCGCAGCGCATCTAGGTCATTATATAGCCACTCTAGCATCTCGCGATTATCTGGAGTAGCACTCACAAACTGCGACAAGGCATACTGACCAGCGTATCTAATTAAACTACGCCGGAGCAACGTCAACTCATATTCCGGATTCCGAGATATCTCGACTTCCCCAGCCTTTTCAAAATAATCATTAAAATCTCCCACAGCTGGAACAACATCAGGGTCATAATCAGACTTAATTAGTTTAGCATCAGCCCACACTGCATGGTCGTTACCGTTCGACCCATTATCATACGCCTGTAAACGCAAAAACTTATATTTTTTAATATCAACCTTTACGAAATCTGCATTCTGACCTGGACGCAAAACATTACGATCTTCATTATAAATTACATCCCAATCTGTACCATTTTCCGAACCATAAATCCAGAAAATAACACCATTACTACTAGATGCTGCTGTCGTATTAAGACCAACGAATGCAGTCAAATAATCATATTCCCCCTCAATCCCCAGTTCTTCCAAGTTATAGTAAACATTTGAAGTAGCGTGCGCCCAAATACCTTTATCCAAAGTTATTATGCTACCATCATAGCGCACAGTAAACTTCCTACCATTCGCATCGGTCTGATTAAAAAGTATATTTCCCCATGCCGTCTGCGAACTATGCGTAGTATCTAGCGCTAAATCTGATAAATATACAAACTTCCCAGTGTTATCTTTTGGCTCGAAACTCACTTCCATATGGCTCAAGTCTGTTGCTCGAACCTGGAATACAGCAGACGAAGCCACCATCGCACCACAAAGCACCAGTATTCCTAAAATTACCCGTAAAGATATCTTGAACTTTCTGTATCGCCTCATATTAATCACATTATAACATATCGCAATTAGGACAATAGTATTTTCCGCTACGCAGTTGACATCGCGTCAATCCGCATTTTGAGCAACACGACTTACGATGTAACCAATTTCGATAAGTATCCAACTCTGCCTCCACGAAATCCTCATCATATTCTATGCCATAAGTAACGCATAATTTATGCGCTCGCTCCCAAGCCGCTCGCTCCATCTTCAAACGTTCAGTGTCGGTCACAAAATTTTTGTGTTCAAGTAGTGCGTGCCCTACTTCATGCAACAATTGCAAACACCAATATTTTTGTTCATCAACCCCCAAATCCTTAAATTTATCTAGTCCTGCTGCATCAAAAATAATTGTTCTCATTGGGCGAAAGCAAAATCTCTTTCCTTCCCGAAAACGCAAATCTGGATAATCTTCGCGCAACCTCCCTAGTAGTTCCTGCATACTTTCATTATACACCGCAACAAAAAAATTGGCTCACTCATTACGAGTAAACCAATTTTTATATATTTTATATATTGTTTAAATTAAGCAGCCTTTTTGGCCGGACCACGGCGAGAAATACGACCGCCCTTAGCACCCGCAATGCGAGCTAAGGCTGGGTTAGCAGCAAAGCCACCAGTGTGACCGTTCTGCCCACCCTTACGACCGATTTGAGAGTAAAACTCTTTGCCGTATTTCTCACGGTTTGTTGCGGCAGCCTTCAGACCACCAGCTTTTGTTCCTGACATCTTATAGTCTCCTTTTTCTGCCCACCAATTATTTCTATCCCACCCATGGAAATCGTCAAATCTGACATCACGATTTCCGGATGTTGCTACCATTGTAGCATACCGCTTCAGTTTTGTCAATACGTTTTTGCTAAAAATGTGTTATAATCTTGCAGTCACCTCTGTTATTTTTTTGTAAATTTCCCTTCTTGTTTTTACGAAAAAACCTGTTTTTACTATTTTATTGTTCGGTTTTTACTACAAATTCAGCCGAACAAAGTCCCTCTCATCTTTTCCACTAACAGTGGAAAAGTCGGCTTGACAATATGCATCTGGTGATATAAAATAATAATAACTTTGAGCAAAGACCACTGCGAGGTTGCTCAAAGTCACCTATTTTTCAAAAATCCCCCTTCTGGGGTGATTTTTTCTCTTTAATTTATCACAAAAATATAGTATAATATGTAAGTGTTCTTGATGGAAACACGCAAAACCTTAGATTGGAGGAATCATTATGCAATTCCAGCACATTACTGGTGATTTTCGTCAGATGACGGAAGAAGACCAAAAACAAACAACAATCCGATGCGGAGTAATCGACCCCGTTGCCGTCTTTCGGTCACTGTTCAATTACTCCCCGAAAACTGAAGATGTCACAAAAACCAAAGCAGCAATAGACGCAACCCTGCCTTATATGACGCGTTGTCAACATGATTTGCTTGTTGCCGAATTCGGACAGGACGAAACTACTTTGGCTGACACCGTAACACCTACAGACACGCTATTTGAAAATCCGCCTGCCGCCAACGTTAAAAAATTAGAAAAAGCGTTGGAACAAATCCGCGAGCGGATACAGTAACTTACACATCCATCACATCTACCCCGGCAAGGCTATACTCCTATAGTTATTGCCAGGGTATTTTTATTAACTTTAAGTAATTCCCACGAAAAAATCCTGTACCACTCGGCAACAGGACCTTTTCGTGGTGGAGTAGCAGGGACTCTAACCCTGGACCCCCGCCTTGCAAAGGCGGTGCTCTAAACAACTGAGCTACTACCCCATCTTAACATGCTTGGTGGGGATATGTGGACTTGAACCACAGACCTCGTCATTATCAGTGACGCGCTCTAACCAGCTGAGCTATATCCCCTCAGCAAGGCATGCTATTCTTCCATTTTAACCTATCTGCTCACAAAAATCAAGGGCGAAAACTACCGTATGACACCCCATTTTGCAACACCACCCCACGCGCCGCTGCGAGTTCCGACACAGTCATAAACTCATAGCCCGCAGCCCGAAGATCATCTATTACTCGCGCCACCGCATCTACTGTAGTCGCATGAATATCATGCATTAATATAATCGCCCCATCAAAAGCACTATTAACTATGTTCTTATGCACAATATTGGCATCTTTATATTTCCAATCTTCCGGATCAACAGTCCACAAGATCAACGGTTGGTTAATATATGTTCTCGTATCATTACTAATATTGCCATAAGGCGGCCGCGTTAAACTTGGACCATGCCCCAAAATTTCCGTAAATAAACCATTCATCGCTGCCGCTTCCCACTTAATCGCCTCTACAGTCGAGCGCTTTAAATTAGCATGAGTCATTGTATGGCTAGCCACCTCGTGTCCATCCGCCTCTTCTTGACGCAAAATTTCTGGCGACTTTTGCGCCCGGCTCCCCACTACAAAAAATGTCACTTTTACCCCTTTATCGCGTAAAATTTGCAACAAACGTGGCGTCTGCGTAGGTGATGGACCATCATCAAAAGTGAGAGCTACTAATTTTCTGCCAGTACTTGGCGGAACTGGCTTAGCCGAAGTATTATCATCTGATTCATTGGGCTTTGACGGCTGTTCTGAATCATTTACAGGCTTGTCATCAGGTTCGGCTATCTTCTCTGGTGGAACTTCAATAATACCATTCTGCCCAGCAGTTACAGCTGGCTCCATCGGTAGGTTAGCATTATGTCGCAACAACTCTTCCACTCCAAACGCCACCCCAACAGCCAAAATTACTAGCAGTAATACTTTCAGCCATGGCAATTGCACATTCAATGCATGCAGACGCAATCCTAGCTCAGGCTTTTTGGTAGAAACATGCTCTGGCTGTTCACCTAGAGCCTCAACATCCAAATCAATCACTTGAGAAGAAACTGGCTGCGCAAGATGCTGTTCTTGGATGTTATCAACCTTTTTCTTCTGACTTTGCGATTTTTTCTTAGTTTGGGACTTTTTTGTTTGTTTTTTAGCCTTTGAATTGCTCATAAATCTATTTCTTGGATATGCTAACATATCCTCTTCTCTATATATTCTATCATATTTTCTCAAACGAAAACAAAAATCCCTAATACAGTACTCAGGCAGCGGAGGGGGATACCAAAGTAGCGAGTGTTCGGACCATGCGATGGACGCACCGTAGAGGCAGTAAAGTCGAGGAAG
>OOIH01000326.1_pt1 | contig 13190 bp, 13 predicted proteins | sample 1691801 | NCBI WGS metagenome assembly OOIH01 (sample SAMEA1061690, study PRJEB22710) | metagenome
GAGTTCTCCGCCTGGATGGAGGCCGAGGGGCTGCAGGGGATTGCCACCCGGGTGTCCACTGGCGGAGAGTGCTCCATTCTCATTGAGGACGGCTATGCCAAGGAGGCAAAGGCGTCAGCACAGGCATCATGGAAGGAAGGGGTATTCTGATGCAAATTTTGTCAGGAAAGAGGGAGCGGGCGCTGAAGGCGGTCCTCTACGGTCCGGAGGGCATCGGCAAGAGTACCTTTGCCGCGCAGTTCCCGGAGCCGCTGTTCATCGACACCGAGGGCTCCACCAAATTTATGGACGTGCGGCGGTTCAAGCCGCCCCAGAGCTGGACGGAGCTGCTTGCCCAGGTGCAGTACGTCCGGGACATGCCGGGCGTATGCAAAACCCTGGTGGTGGACACTGCCGACTGGGCCGAGCGTTTGTGTATCCAACACATTTGCGCCAAATATCAAAAAAATGGTCTTGAGGGTTTCGATTATGGGCGCGGCTATATGTACGCCTATGAAACCTTCGGCGAACTGCTCAATCTGTTGAATGCAGTCATTGATAAAAATATTCATGTTGTGTTGACTGCACACGCGGCCATGAATCGATGCGAACAACCAGAGGAGTTTGGTTCCTATGACCGATGGGAGCTGAAACTGATCAACAGCCAGAAATGCAGTACCTCAAAAATGGTAAAGGAGTGGTGCGATCTCCTTTTATTTGCAAATTACAAGACCATCGTGGTAGCAGACGGAAAGACAAACAAAAACAAGGCCCAGGGCGGCAAGCGGGTGATGTACACCACGCACCATCCCTGCTGGGACGCCAAGAACCGCTTTTCTATGCTGGACGAGCTGCCATTTTTGTTCGATGCCGTTTCTCCATACCTCTTCGATGCTCCGGCGACCCCGGCGGCAGCACCGGACCCGCCGCCCATGCCAGACCCGCCTGCCGCGGAGGGTCCGGACGTGCCTGCTGTGCTGCGGCCGCTGCTGGAGAAGGACGATATCCTGGAGGGAGCGGTGCGAGATGTCATCGCCCGGAAGGGCTACTACACCGCGGACACGCCGTGGCGCGTCATGCTGGAATCCGGCTTCGTGGACGGCTGGGTGGTCCCCTTCTGGGACAAGATTGTGGACATGATCCGGGCAGACCGGAATGAATTACCGTTTTGATGGGAGGATGCACATATGAGTGAAACCGCCAACCTGCCCCGCGAGCTGGGGTGGGACGATGAAATCTCCAACGACTCCGGCAGCTTTATCCTGCTGGAGGAGGGGGACTACAATTTCAGGGTCACGGCCTTCGAGCGGGCCAGGTTCCCCGGCTCGCAGAAGCTGCCCCCCTGCAACAAGGCCACGCTGAACCTGGCCGTGGAGACGCCGGAGGGCACGGCCAACGTGAAATACGACCTGATCCTCTACTCCACGCTGGAGTGGAAAATCTCCGAATTCTTCCGGGCCATCGGCCAGAAGAAGCACGGCGAGACGCTGCGCCCGCGGTGGAACGAGGTGGTGGGGTCCCAGGGCCGCGCCCGGTTCAAGACCAGGGCCTACACCAAGAAGGACGGCACCGAGGGGCAGGCCAACGACGTGGCGCAGTTCTACGACTACGACCCGGCGTTCTTCCAGAGCGCGCCCCAAGCCGGGACCCAGGCCCGCATGGATGGCTTCGGCGGGGCGACGCCCTGGACGCCCGGCAGCTTCTGATGGAGCTGCGGCCTTATCAGCAGGAGGCCCTGGAGGCGGTGGAGCGGGACTGGAACGAGGGCTTCCATCGGACGCTGCTGGTGCTGCCCACCGGCTGCGGAAAGACCATCGTCTTCTCCAGGATCATCGAAGACATGGTTCGCGCCGGCTGCCGCTGCCTGATCCTGGCCCACCGGGGGGAGCTGCTGGACCAGGCGGCAGAGAAGCTGCAAAAGGTCTCCGGCCTCCGGTGCGCGGTGGAAAAGGCGGAGGAGACGTGCCTGGGCAGCTGGTACCGCGTGGCGGTCGGCTCAGTGCAGAGCCTCCAGCGGGAGAAGCGGCTCGCCCGGTTCCCGCCGGACTATTTCGGCGTCATCGTCGTGGACGAGGCACACCACGTCCTCTCCGATGGCTACCAGCGGGTGCTGGACCACTTCCCCCGCGCCAAAGTGCTGGGCGTGACGGCCACGCCGGATCGGGGGGATATGCGGAACCTGGGCCAATACTTCCAGCACCTGGCCTATGAGTATACGCTCCCCCGGGCCATCCGGGACGGCTTCCTCTGCCCCATCCGGGCGGTCACCATCCCGCTCCGGCTGGACCTCACCGGCGTGGGCGTCCAGGCCGGGGACTTCAAGACCGCCGACATCGACACCGCTTTGGACCCGTACCTCCAGCAGATCGCGCAGGAGATGCAGAATTACTGCCGGGGACGGAAAACGGTGGTGTTCCTGCCCCTGGTGCGTACCTCCCAAAAGTTCCGGGACATCCTGGAGGCCCAGGGCTTCCGCGCGGCGGAGGTCAACGGCGCAAGCCAGGACCGGGCGGAGGTCCTCCGGGACTTCGATTCGGGCCGGTACAACGTGCTGTGCAACTCCATGCTGCTGACCGAGGGGTGGGACTGTCCCGGGGTGGACTGCATCGTGGTCCTCCGGCCGACGAAGGTGCGCAGCCTCTACAGCCAGATGGTGGGCCGCGGCACGCGCCTGGCTCCGGGGAAGCAGGACCTGCTGCTGCTGGATTTTCTCTGGCACACCGAGCGGCACGAGTTGTGCCACCCGGCCAGCCTCATCTGCGAGAGCGGCGAGGTGGCCCGGCGCATGACCGAGAACCTGGAGGCCGCCGCCGGGTGTCCCATGGACCTGGAGGAGGCGGAGAAGCGGGCCAGCGAGGACGTGGTGGCCCAGCGGGAGGAGGCCCTGGCCAAGCAGCTGTCCGAAATGCGCAGCCGGAAGCGCAAGCTGGTGGACCCGCTGCAATTCGAGATGAGCATCCTGGCCCAGGACCTGAGCGGCTACGTCCCGTCCTTCGGCTATGAGATGGGCCCGCCCTCGGACAAGCAGAAGGCGGCGCTGGAAAAGTTCGGCATCCTGCCGGACGAGATCGAGAGCGCCGGCAAAGCCTCGCTGCTGCTGGACCGGCTGGCGAAGCGGCGGGCCGAGGGCATGACGACACCCAAGCAAATACGGTTTTTGGAGAACAAAGGCTTTCTGCACGTTGGCCAGTGGCAGTTTGACACGGCCAAGCGCATGATCGACCGGATCGCCGCCAACGGCTGGCGCATTCCCGCGGGCATCGTGCCGGCGGAATATCAAGGAGCGTAACACATGACGGACCAAGACCTGAGAGAGGCGCTGGACTACATAGACCCGGCGGGGCTGGATTATCAGGACTGGCTCTCCGTCGGGATGGCGCTGAAAGAGGCGGGATGTACCGCCTGTGACTGGGATGCGTGGAGCCGCCGGGATGCCCGGCGGTACCACGCGGGCGAATGTGAGAAAAAATGGGACGGCTTCCTCGGCAGCGAGAAGCCGGTCACAGCGGGCACCATCGTATCGATGGCGCGTTCCAGAGGCTGGCAGCCGGTGCGACACGGCGGGCGGATATTGGGCTGGGACGACGTAATAGACATCGACGAGAAGGACCCCGGCGTGCTGGTGGACCGCAACTGGATCGAGGAGCAAGAGATCGCGGAGCCGGCGGACTGGCAGCCGGCCGAGCAGCTGGCGAAGTACCTGGGCGCCCTCTTCGACGCCGACGACAATGTGGGCTATGTGACCCGCAGCTATGAAAAGGACGGCAGGTACCTGCCCACCAAGGGCTGCTGGGACCGGACCGCCGGGCAGCTCATCCAGGAGCTGGGCCGCTGCGGCGGCGACGTGGGCAAGGTCCTGGGCGACTACGACCCCGCCGCCGGCGCGTGGATCCGCTTCAACCCCCTGGACGGCCGGGGCATCAGGAACGAGAACGTCACCGAGTTCCGCTACGCCCTGGTGGAGTCCGACACCCTCTCCATCGAGAAGCAGAACGCCATCATCCGGGAGTTGGAGCTGCCCGTGGCGGCGCTGGTCCACTCCGGCGGCAAGAGCCTCCACGCCATCGTGCGCGTCGAGGCGGGCAGCTATGAGGAGTACCGCAAACGGGTGGATTACCTCTACGCCGTCTGCCAGAAAAACGGGCTGGAGATCGACCGGCAGAACCGCAACCCCTCCCGCCTGAGCCGGATGCCTGGCGTCACCCGGAAGGGGAACAGGCAGTTCCTCATCGACACAAACCTGGGCAAGGCCGGCTGGAACGAATGGCAGGAATGGATGGAGAGCGTCACCGACGACCTCCCCGACCCGGAGGAGGAGCTCCAGACGGACCTTCCGGCGCTGGCCCCGGCGCTGATCGGGAACGTCCTCCGCCAGGGGCACAAGCTGCTGCTGGCCGGGCCCAGCAAGGCGGGCAAGAGCTACGCGCTCATCGAGCTGGCCATCTGCATCGCCGAGGGACTGCCGTGGCTGGGGTTTCCCTGCGCCCGGGGGCGGGTGATGTACGTCAACCTGGAGCTGGACCGGGCCAGCTGCCTCCACCGTTTCCGGGACGTGCGGCAGGCCATGGGCGCGCCCAGCCGCCACAGCGTGGACATCTGGAATCTCCGCGGACACTCCATCCCCATGGACAAGCTGGCCCCCAAGCTCATCCGGCGGGCGCTGAAGAAGAACTACATCGCCATTATCATCGACCCCATCTACAAGGTCATCACCGGCGACGAGAACAGCGCCGACCAGATGGCAAAGTTCTGCAACCAGTTCGACAAGGTCTGCACGGAGCTGGGCTGCGCGGTGATCTACTGCCACCACCACTCCAAGGGCAGCCAGGGGGCCAAGCGCTCCATGGACCGCGCCAGCGGCTCGGGCGTGTTCGCCCGGGACCCGGACGCCCTGCTGGACCTCATCGAGCTGCCGGTGGGCGAGGCGCTGCGAAAGCAGCAGGTCGGGAACGCTGTGGGCAGGGCCTGCGCGGACTATCTGCGCCGGCTCGGAAAACTGGGCGAGGTCGGACAGGATGACCTTTGCAGCGAGAGCGCGGCCCTGGCGGCCTGTGAGGCGGCTTTATGTGCGGAGGAATACAATGACCTGCTCCCGGTTGTGAACACTGCGCGGCAGGCCGCGGAGTGCCTGAGCGCGTGGCGCATCGAGGGGACCCTGCGGGAGTTCCCCAAGTTCCCGCCCATCAACCTGTGGTTCGACTACCCGGTGCACCGCGTGGACGAGAGCGGCGTTCTGGCCGACATCGACCCGAACAAGGAGGCACCGGCCTGGCAGCGGCAGAAGCCCGCGGAAAAGCCCAAGGACCGGCGCAAAGAACGCCTGGATGCGCTGGAGGCCGCATTCGCCGCCTGCGACATGGACGACAATGGCTGCGTCAGTATTGTGCAGCTGATGGAGTATGCGGGGAAAAGCAAAAATACAATCCGCAGCTGGGTGGATGAGCACCCTGATTTCGACCGAAACAAGGACGGGGTCAGAAGGGTCAAAAACGACATTTTTGAAAATTGACCCCGATGGAAACAGTGAGCAATCTTGGGGTCAAAAAGTCAAAACCCCTCAAATTGACCTCTGAAAAACTGACCCTGGTGGGGTCAAAAAACAGGGGTCAAAAAACACACATAGTGTGTGTTTTTTGACCACCCCTGATTTTGACCGCATACCACTTGGCGCGCGAGTGAAGATGCGCGGACTTTAGCGAGGTGAAGTGAATGGCAAAATCACAAGATAAACGGTTGGCTGTCGCCTGTCAGATGCCAGGCGGTTTGCGGAAGACGCAGCCGGGCTGCAAATACCAGCTGGAACACGACGAGGTCCTTGCATGGGTTATGACGCAGCCGGATTTGGTGAGTTTTCTCGTGTCGAAGTTGGCTGCTTGGGGCTATATCCGCTACGACAGGGAATCAGGCACATGGGGTGGTTCTGGCTGTGCAACTTGAATTTTTTCTGCCCATGATGCCGCCCACGGCGACGCACCAGGAAAAGCAGGTGCGGGTGGTGAAGGGCAAACCCGTGTTCTACGACCCGCCGGAGGTCCAGGCCGCCCGGGCGAAGCTGACAGCCCATCTGGCCAGCAACAAACCGCCCCAGCCCCTGCGTGGGGCCGTTCGGCTGGTGGTCAAGTGGTGCTTTCCCCTCTGTGGCGGCCATGTGGACGGTGAGTACAGCATCACGAAACCGGACACGGACAACCTCCAGAAGCTGCTCAGGGACTGCATGACTGCGGCGCACTTCTGGAAGGATGACGCTCAGGTGGCGTCGGAGATCTGCGAAAAGTTCTGGGCGGCTGTGCCGGGAATTTATATCTGCATGGAGGAAATAAAAGCGCCATGAAAGGAGCGGCAGCGAAGATTCTATGCGGCGACGCGCTGGAGCAGCTGCGGGCGATGGAGGCGGAGAGCGTCCACACCTGCGTGACCTCTCCGCCCTATTACGGCCTGCGGGACTATGGAGTAAAGGGGCAGATCGGCAAAGAGGCGTCACTGGAGGAATACACAGGCAGATTGGTGGCTGTATTCCGGGAAGTGCGGCGGGTGCTGCGCCAGGACGGGACGCTGTGGGTGAATATGGGGGATTGCTATGCGACAGGGACAAGGGCGGAACGCAGGCAATCCCGGAATCCAGGCGTCGGCGCCAACAGAGCGGAGGCGCAAAACAGTGTCGGGAGACTGGGAAATCCGACCGGGTGCAAGACCAAGGATCTTGTCGGCGTGCCGTGGATGCTGGCCTTTGCGCTGCGGGCAGATGGGTGGTATCTGCGGCAGGACATTATCTGGCAAAAGCCGAACGCAATGCCGGAGAGCGTAAAGGACCGCTGTACAAAGAGCCACGAATACGTATTCCTGCTTTCCAGATCAGAGCGGTATTCCTTCCATGCGGCGGCGATTGCCGAACCGGCAGCACAGCCGCGCGGGGAGAGGCTGCGAAACAGAAGAGACGTGTGGAGCATCCCCACAAGAGGCTTTCCGGGTGCACATTTCGCCGTATTCCCGGAGCGCCTGGCAGAGCTTTGCATCCTGGCCGGTTGCCCGGCGGGCGGGACGGTTCTGGACCCGTTTGCCGGGAGTGGGACGACCGGCGTGGTGGCCGCGCGCCTGCGGCGCAGCTTCGTGGGCATCGAAATCAACCCGGAGTATTGTGAAATGGCGATGGCGCGGCTGGAAGGGAGCGTAACATGTCATGAATGATTACGTTCCGGACAATCGACTTTTCTGAGGAGGCGACATAAATATGGACCCACGTGCCTGTTGGCCGGACGGGACGCCGGTTGGAAATCCATTCAGGCCCGGCTCCTTCCGGTGGTCGCTGATCGCGCAGTGGGAGTATTGGGAGGACGATACGGTGAAGGGGATGGCGGAGATCATGGATATGGCGGAGCAGAATATCCGGGATGCGATTGGCGAGGTTTTCCGGAAGACAGGCTGGAGGCCGCCGGTGAAAAGGAGCCAGGCAGGAAGAGCGCCAGGCGGCTGAGTTCACTGTGTGCGCTATATATATTTACGAACGGATGTATGCTATACTGGACTTGGGCCGGAGTTTCCCCCCTTTGCTCCGGCTCAAGCCTCCTCTCTTCAGCTGCCTGGGCCGGGGGCAGAAATACCCGGCCGCCGAAAAAAGGAGGGAACGATATTTCGGGCTGCGGAAAACGATGAAAAGTTTGGCCGTACAGTGGGTGCAAGCCCCACGCCCGGAACCATGAGGATTCGACGGAGGGGTGGCGGCATGGCCGCGAGGCTGACGGACAGGCGCAGGAAAGAAAACTGGTATCACTGCCCATACTGTGGGAAGGCGATCTTCCCGATACAGCCTGATACGCGGATTGAGCATCTGGTGCTTCGATGCAAGGCGTGCAGGCATGATATGGAGATCAACGTGTTTCCAGCAAAAGTGAACAGCCTTAGAGCCAAGAGCCTTTGAGCTAAGAGCCGTTTGTGTCTGAGATTTCTCAGGCGCCGACGGCGCTTTTCATTTGGAGGGACAGGAGGCAAGCGATGGCCCGCGGGAAATTTGAATATTGGCTGACCGGGGACGCTCTGACGCTGCTGCAAGGATGGGCAAGGGACGGACTGACGGATGAACAGATTGCCCACAACATGAGAGTCGCATACTCCACTTTTCGCATTTGGAAAGATAAATTCCCGGCGATTTCGGCGGCCCTAAAAAAGGGCAAGGAAATTGTGGATTACGAGGTGGAAAATGCCCTGTTGAACAACGCCCTGGGCGGCGATACGACTGCCCAAATCTTTTGGCTGAAAAACCGCAGGCCGGATAAATGGCGGGACAAGCCGAGAGAGAGCGGACAGGCCGAGGGCAGCGAGTACGGTGTGGTGGTGCTGCCGGAGGTGACGGGCGATGGCTGAAAAGGAGTCCCAACGCGAACCCGGCGGAGCGGGCCGCGCGGGGAGAGACGGAGCAAGGGCGCGGGCGCAGCTTTCGCCGCAGGCGGAAACGAGGCCAGGCGGACCCTGCGGCGCCGTTGTTTGGACGCCGCAGCCAAAGCAGGCGGCATTTATGAGCCGGCCGGAGGACGAGGCCCTTTACGGCGGGGCCGCCGGCGGGGGGAAATCTGACGCGCTGATCTGCGAGGCGCTGCGGCAGGTGCATATCCCCCACTACAAGGCGCTGCTGCTGCGCAAGACCTTCCCGCAGCTCTCGGAGCTGATCGAAAAGAGCCTGCGCTACTACCCCAGGGCGTTTCCCGGGGCCAGGTACAACGACAGCAAGCATGTCTGGACGTTCCCCAGCGGGGCGAAGATCCGCTTCGGGTCCATGAACCGCGTGCAGGACAAGGTGCAGTACCAGGGGCAGGCCTACGACTTCATCGGCTTCGACGAGCTGACGCATTTTACCTGCGAAGAATACAGCTATCTATTTTCCCGCAACCGCGCCAACGGTCCCGGCACGCGCTGCTACATCCGCTCCACGGCCAACCCCGGCGGCGTGGGCCACGGGTGGGTCAAGGAACGCTTTCTCACCGCCGCGCCGCCCATGACCACGGTGTGGGAGGACGCGGAGATCGTATACCCCGACGGGCGGACGGAAACACGGCGCAGGAGCCGCATCTTTGTGCCGGCGTCGGTCTTTGACAATCCCGCACTGCTTGGCAACAGCCCGGACTATGTGACGAACCTGGCCTCCATGCCGGAGGCGGAGCGCAATGCCCTGCTCTATGGCAGCTGGGACAGCTTCTCCGGGCAGGTGTTCACCGAGTGGCGCAACGATCCCGGGCATTACCAGGACCGGATGCACACCCATGTGATCGACCCGTTCCCGATCCCGGCGGACTGGGCTGTGTGGTGCGCCATGGACTGGGGCTATTCCAGGCCCTTTTCCGTGGGCTGGTACGCGGCGGACCGGCAGCGGCGGCTCTACCGCATCCGAGAGTATTACGGCTGCACGGGGACGCCCAACCAGGGCGTGAGGCTGGAGCCCTCCGAGGTGGCCCGGCGTATCCGAAGCATCGAGGCGGACGACCCGAACCTGCGGGGAAGGACCATTCACCGGGTGGGAGACCCGGCCATCTGGGGCAGCGACGGGACCGAGAGCATCGGCGCGCTCTTCGAGCGCGGGCGCGTCTGTTTCGAGCGGGGCGACAACGCCAGGATCGACGGAAAGATGCAGCTCCATCACCGCCTGGCCTTCGATGCGGCCGGTGTCCCGATGCTCTATGTGTTCTCCACCTGTAAGCACTTCATCCGGACGCTCCCCGGCCTGGTATACGACGAGCAGAACGTGGAGGACGTGGACACCGGCGGCGAGGACCACATCTACGACGAGCTGCGGTACGTCTGCATGGCGAACCCCATCGCACCGCCCAGGCGGGTACAGCCTGCGGGGAAGCCCTGGAGCCCGCTGGACACAGACGAGAACCGAACCGACAAGTACGACTATTACCGGAGGTTTTGACCATGGCCTTTTTCAGACAAGCGCCCCTGGAGACCGGCGAGCTGCCGCCCCCGGAGGCCCAGGCGGCCTTGCTGGCCACGCCGCCGGCGGCGCAGCCAATTGGCAGGAAGGAGATCGCCAGGGCGGCGGAGACGCTGACCCGCTACAAGCAGGGCAAATCCAGCCTGGAGCAGCGCATCGTGGAGGACGAGCTGTGGTGGGAGCTGCGCCACTGGGAGGTCATCCGGCGGGGAAAGCGGCCGGAGGAGCGGGGGCCGGAGCCGTCCTCGGCGTGGCTCTTCAACGCGATTTTGAACAAGCACGCCGACGCCATGGACAACTATCCCGAGCCGGTGGTGCTGCCGAGAGAGAAGAGCGACGAGGAGAGCGCGAAGGTTTTATCCTCGGTCCTGCCGGTGATCCTGGAGTACAACCATTACGACGAGACCTACTCGGCGGCGTGGTGGGAAAAGCTCAAGCACGGCACCGCGGCCTACGGCGTCTTCTGGGACCCCAGGAAGGAAAACGGGCTGGGGGACATCACCGTGTCGGAGATCGACCTTCTCAAGCTCTTCTGGGAACCCGGCATCACGGATATCCAGCGTTCGCGCAACCTCTTTATCGCGGAGCTGGTGGACGAGGACCTGCTGGAGGAGCAGTACCCGCAGTACAAGGGGAAGCTGGGCGGCGGCGTGATCGACGTCAAGCAGTACCTATACGACGATACCGTGGACACCTCGGACAAGAGCGTGGTGGTGGACTGGTACTACAAGCGCACCGCCGCCAACGGCAGGACCATTCTGCACTACGCCAAATTCTGCGGGGACGTGCTGCTGTTCGCCTCTGAGAACGACCCGCAGTACCGGGAGCGGGGCTGGTACGACCACGGGCTTTATCCGGTGGTACTGGACGTGCTGTTCCCGGAGAAGGGAACGCCGGCGGGGTTTGGCTATGTGGCCATCTGCAAGGACCCGCAGCTCTACATTGACCAGCTGTCCGGCAATATTCTGGAAAACGCCATGATGGCGACCAAAAAGCGGTTTTTTGTATCCAGCGCGACCAGCATCCACGAGGACGAGATGCTGGATTGGAAGAAGCCCTTTGTCCACGTGGAGGGCGAGCTGGACGAGAGGCGGCTCCAGGAGATCACGGTGCGGCCCCTGGACAGCATCTGCATGAACGTCCTCCAGCAGAAAATCGAGGAAATGAAGGACACTGCCGCCAACCGGGACGTGAACAGCGGCGCCGCCGGCAGCGGCGTGACAGCGGCGGCAGCCATTGCGGCGCTCCAGGAGGCCGGCAACAAGGTCAGCCGGGATATGATCTCGGCCAGCTACCGGGCGTATACCAGGCTGAGCGCCATGTGCATCGAGCTGATCCGGCAATTCTACGACGAGACCAGGTGCTTTCGCATCCTGGGCAGCGACGCGGCCGCCTGCCGCTTTGTGGAGCTGAACAACCGGGCATTGCAGGAGCAGCCCATGGGGCAGACGGCGGACGGTGTGCCGCTGGTGCGAAAGCCTGTCTTTGACCTCAGGATCAAGGTGCAAAAGAAGAACCCCTTCTCCCGCATGGAGCAGAACGAGCGGGCCAAGGAGCTGTACAGCATGGGCTTCTTCAACCCGGAGCGGGCGCAGGAGGCCATGGGTGCGCTGGACATGATGGAGTTCGAGGGCATTGACAGGGTGCGCGAGCAGGTGCAGCAGGGCGAGACCCTTCTGAACCTCTGCCGGAACCTGGCCCGGCAGCTGGACCAGATGGCCGCGGTGGTGCAGGGGCTGACCGGCAAGGATATGGGCATCGCCGCAGGCCCCCAGTCAGGCGGCGCGCCGGCCTTCGCAGGCGCGAAGCCATCCGGCGGCATCGCCGCAGCGGCTAAAACGGCCCAGACGCCCATGACCGGCTACGGCGAGCAGCTGGCAAGGCGCAGCACCCCCAGCATGGATCAGGGCAGCGACCGCGCCGCGCCGGGAGGCGGCGTATGACCCATATTTACATGGAGGCAGACGGAAACCGGCACATCGTCTCCGCCAAGGGCCACGCCGGAAGCCCGGCGGCCTGCGCAGCCGTATCGTGTCTGCTGACAGCACTGGCAGGATACCTCCGCAACGCGGGGGCGGAGGTCACGGCGTGCAGGCTGGAGAGTGGGGACGCCTATCTGGAATTCCTGGGTGCGGACGAGGCGTTCCACATGACAGTGATCGGGCTTTTGCAGCTGGCGCAGGCGGCGCCGGATGCGGTACAGGCCGAGAAAAGACTTTAGGACGTATACCACACGGGGGTTGACCCGCGACGAAATAAAGGAGAATACAGCATGCAAAATTTCAATCTGTTGGCGCTCAGACTGGACCTTTTTGACGCCGCGGCCGGTGCCTCCGGCGCGGCGGCGGGGAACGGCGGGAGCCAGGGCGAGACACAGGCAGGTCCCTCCACCACCCGGGGGGGCAAGACGGGCGAACAGGTGGTCTACGGCAAGCAGGCTGCCGCGCTGGAGGCTCCTGCCGCCGGGGAGCAGGGAAAAGAGCCGGGTGTGGTCACCACGTCCAGCACGGCAGAGGACAGACAGCGGGCCTACAGGGACCTCATCAACGGCGAATACAAGGACCTGTATACAAAGGACACCCAGCGGATCATCGACCGGCGGTTCCGGGAGACCAAGCAGCTGGAGCAGCGGCTGGGCGAATATCAGCCGGTGATCGATCTGCTCCGGCAGCGGTATGGGGCCGAGGATGTGGGGGAACTGGCCAAGGCGCTGGAGAACGACGACAGATACTGGTCCGAGGTGGCGGAAGAGGCCGGCATGAGCGTGGAGCAGTACAAGAAGTTCCAGAAGCTCCAGCGGGAGAACGCGGACCTCCTGCGCCAGCAGCGGGCGCGGCAGGGCCAGGCGCGCGCCGACGCGCAGATGCGCCAGTGGTACGCCGAGGCCGAGCAGGTCAGGGCCGCGTACCCTGGCTTTGACCTCCGGACGGAGGCGCAGAACCCGAACTTCCTTGCCATGCTCCGGGCCGGCGTGCCGGTCCTGCACGCCTACGAGGTGGCCCACATGGACGACATCAAGGCGGGCATCGCAGCCGAGCAGGCCAAGACCACCGAAAAGAAGGTGGTGGACGGTATCCGCGCCAAGGGCGTCCGGCCCCCGGAAAACGGCACGGTCCCGCAGAGCGGCTTTACGGTCCGCGACGACGTGTCCAAGCTCACCAAAAAAGACCGCGCGGAGATCGCGCGGCGCGCGGCTAGAGGGGAAAGAATCACCTTCTGACAGTACGACAAACCAAATCGAAGCCCGGCAGCTTTGCCGCCGTACGGATGCGGCGTGCCCCTTGCG
>OOIH01000887.1_pt1 | contig 13181 bp, 11 predicted proteins | sample 1691801 | NCBI WGS metagenome assembly OOIH01 (sample SAMEA1061690, study PRJEB22710) | metagenome
ACTTTTAAACTATTACCAATAGAAGTACCAGAAGAACAAATAGTAGATTATAGTGAATTTGGAATAAAATACGACCAAAGAATGTCAGATGATGATTTTGGAAGCAAAATAGAAATTATATAAAAGGAGAAAGAAGAATGAAAAAGAAAGTATTTAAAGAGAGAAATTACAATAAAGAAGTTAGAGAAGACACTTTAAAAGTTACGACTAAACAAGATTCAATCAAAGACATTAAAAGTAATAATAAAACAACTTCTAAATCGAAACAAAAAAGAAAAACAAATACAAAACCTAAATCAAAGAAGGAGAAATAAAGATATGATAGTTAATTTAATATATTCAATAATACCAGGTCTATGTATATGCATAGGCTTTTATTTTGGTTTCAGAATAGGAAAAGAAAAAGAAATGCCCAAAATTAAGACAATATCTGAAGTAATAGAAGAGAAAAAAGAAATTGCTGAAGAAAAGAAAGAAAAAAACATCATGACTGATTATTTATCAAATATAGACAATTATCCAAATAATCAAAAAGAAATAAGGGAGTAGCAAGGAATGGAAAAAGTAGAAAGAACTACTGACATTTGGGAGCTTTTAGAACAAGGGAAGAATTACAATAGATGGCAAACTTTATATGAAGATAGTGAGCAGAATTATAACTATTATCATGGTAGACAATGGTATAAACTTAAAAGACCTAAAAGCAGTAGCGAACCAATAGTTTTAAATATCGTAAAACCAATTATAAAATTTAAAGTAAATATAGTAAATCAAAATAGCTACGAAATAGTATTTAATCCAAATACATACAACACAGATGAAGAACTAGAGGCACAAAAGTCAGTCTCCAAAGGATTAACTCAATTTGTTGCAAGAATGTGGGAAAAATCACAAACTGGAAAGCAAGTAAGAAGTGTAGTTAAAAATGCCTGTATAAATAGCGAAGGTATTATGTATTTCTATAATGAAGATGATACCATAAAGTCAGAAGAAATAAATAAAAACAATATTTACTATGGTAATGAAAACGAATCTAATATCCAAGAACAACCATACATATTAGTTACCAAAAGAAAAACAGTAAATGAAGTTAGAGAATTAGCAAGACGTTACAAAGATTTAGGATTTAATAACCTAAGTGAAGAAGAAATATTATCAATAGTAGCAGATATGGATTGGAACGAAGAACAAGGAAAAGAACATATGCTTATGGAAGTAAGTCCAAAATGTACTATAGTTTACAAATTTGAAAGAATAAATGGAACTATACACGTAAGTCTTTCTTCTAAAACTTGTGATTTAATGTCTCCAAGAGATACAGAATGCGAGCTATATCCATTTGCACACTTTACATGGGAAGAAGAGCTTGGATATGCAAGAGGAGTATCAGAAGTATCGAGCCTTATTGAAAATCAAAATGAAATAAATAAAACAGCAACAAGAAGAGCTATTGCTGTAAAAATGGGAGCTTTTCCAAAACTTGTATACGATTCTAAGTATGTAAAAAATCCAAGTGCTATATCAGAAGTTGGTAGTGCGATAAAACTTAATGATATGCGAGCAGATGATGTAAATAAAGTAGTAAGTTATTTAAGACCAGCAACGATGAGCGGAGACGCATATAATCTTCAACAAGATTTAATTACAGCAACTAAAGAACTTTCTGGAGCAGGTGATACAGCTACAGGAAATGTAGACCCAACTCAAGCCTCAGGTAAAGCTATACTTGCTGTTCAACAAGCAACGCAACAACCATTAAATGAACAAGTAGAAAATTATAAATATTTCTTAGAGGACTGTGCAAAAATAGTATTTGAAATGATTAAAGTATATTTTGTAGATGGATTAACATTATATTCAGAAGAAGAGACTATAAACGATATAGGGCAGGCAGAAACAAGAGATAAACCTTTTAAAATAAGTATAGATGAATTAAATAAACTGGATATAGATTTAAAAGTAGATATAACTCCAAGAAGTCCATACGATAGATATGCATTAGAGCTAGCTCTAGAAAACTTATTGATAAAAGGATATATAACTTTAGAAGAATACGCAGAAGCTCTTCCAGATGATAGTGCAAGTGCAAAAACAGATTTAGAAAATATAATTAGAAAACGTAAAGAAAATAGGCAAATAATTGCTGCGATGCAACAACAAGCACAAGCTTTAAGTAGTGCAGTAGAACAAGAAATGATTTTACAAGGAGGAATTCAAAATGAAATGTCCCAAATGCAAAATAGTGGAAATGATAGTAACCAAAGCACAAGGGAATCAGTTCCAACACAAATGCAAACGATGTAATTATGAAACAGAAGAAGTTATAAATGAAGATCTAGAAGATAAATGATTTAGAGATAGTGAATACTATCTCTTTTTAGTTGTCTTTAACATTTCAATATAAAAATAAAAGAAAAGAGGTGATAGTTATGCCAAATTTAGGAAAAACAATGAGGGAGACAGCCAAACATTCAAAAGGTTCTACTAGTAGAAAGCCTGTTCTTCAAACTGGTGGAACAACATTTACATATAAAGGAAACAAAGTAAGTGAATCAAAGTTTTATCGTAATGCTAATCCGGATTATCAGGGTGGATTTAGAGGTCAAAACGATGGAAGAAAAGATTAAAAAAATGTCAAATGGCTGTGCAAGACAATAAAAGGCTATCAGAGAACTTGGGAAAGTATAAATCGAATTTAAGCTCGGGAGAGGGTAAATCGGGAGTTTTTAAATGGAAGAAAACGAAGAATTAGAACTAAATAATGAAGTTCAAGAAAACGGAGAAGTAGATGCTCCAAAATCATATTCGCAAGAAGAAGTAGACGAAATGTTGAAACAAAAAGCAGAGGAATATGAAAAATCTTTTGATGAAAAATTTAATACTAGATGGGGGAAAGAACAAAGAAAAAATGAAAAGAACAACAGGAAAGAACGAGAACTAATAAATCTTCTTAAAAATCAAACAGGAACAGATGATATAGAAGAGTTGCTTAATATATCTTATGAACAATATGGAATAGATAAACCCGTGGCTACGGAAAATGAAGAAGACTTAAAAGTTCTTGGAAAAAATGATGCTCAGAGTATATTAAGTTTGGATTTAGAAGACATAGAAGAAGAAGCTAATCGATTAGCAAAAATTAAAAGAAATGCTAGAGAAGAAGCTACTTTTTTAGAATTAGGGAAATATTTAACCCAAACACGCGAAAAACAAAAGCGTAAACAAGAAATTAAAGAAGTGGGAATTGATGAATCTATATTAGAAGATAGTAACTTTAAAAGCTTTATGGAAAAATTTAATTCCAATACTAGTTTAAAGGAAATAGTAGATTTTTACAATTCTACTAAAGAACCAAAAAGCAAACCTTATAGTGCAGGAAGTTTAAAATCTAAAGGAGAAAAAGAAGATTCTGAATTTTATACAGAGGAAGAGTTTAAGGCTTTAACTGCTGAAGATTTAAAAGACCCTAGAGTTTTTGAAAAAGCTAGAAGGACAAGTTTACATCTTACTAAATAGATTTAAATACAAACAATTCCTAAAAAGAAAGGAAATCAAATGTCAGTAAATGTATTTAAACCAGAATTATGGTCAAGAACTATTTTAAATGAATTAGATGTCTTAACAGGACTTAGAAAACATAGTGATTATTCATTCTCAGGAGAAATTAAATATGGAACTAAATTACATATAACAGAATCAGGAACAACAACAATTAAAGATTATGTTCAAGGTCAAGACATTCAACTTGAGAATTATAATGGAGATGAAATTGTATTAGAAATAACAGAACAAAAGTATTTTGCAAAATATTATGATGATGTTGATACAACACAAAGTATCAAAGGAGTAATGGAAAATGATATGCGTCAGTCAGCTAAAGAATTAAAACTTGAAGCTGATAGATTTGTTGCTAGAAAATTAAAAGAAGCAGTAGAAGCTACAGATAGCGAAATAGCAAAAGGAACAGCAGTAAAACCAAATAAAGGAAATACTGTAACAGCAGTAGAAGAAGGACTAATTAAGTTATATGAACATAATGTTGACCCTTCAACTGAAATTTGGGGTGAAGTTTCTCCTAAATTCTACTCAGAATTTAGACAATATTTAACAGAACTTGCAACAAATAATTTAGACTTAATGAAAAGAGGTATTATAGGTAGATATAACAATGTAAATGTTTGTATTGAAAACTTATTGCCAGATAATACAAAAACTACTGGTAGTGGAGCAAGTGCAACTACTACACCAGCAACAACAAGATATAACTTCTTAAGAACAGGAAAAGCATTTGCTTTTGCTGAACAAATTGACCAAGTAAAAGCAGTAGAAAAAGAACGTGGATTTGGAGATATTGTAAAAGGTTTATATGTATTCGGTGGAGTAGTAGTAAGGCCTAAAGAAATATTTGCAATTCAAGAAACTTTATAAAATGAGGAGCTAGTAAGCTCCTTTTTATGTATCTAAAGGAAAAATTTGAGTTCGATTCTCAAAAGATACAAGGAGGAAAAAATGGAAGTTAATAAAAACAAAAAACAAAAAAAGTTAGAAAGAATGTTTATGTGTCCGAATTACACACCAGTTTTAGCGTTGACAGTAACTAAAAATACTGATGTAGAAGATGAAGAGATAATAGATGATGAAAGAGGAAAAAAGACTGTAAAACAAAAAATAAAAGGGCTTAAGTTTATAACAGAAAAAGAAATGGAAACTGTTATAAATAATGGCATCAAAATGAAAGAAAAAACTTTATTAGAATTAGATTTAACAGAAGGAACAAGATTAATTTGGTTTGAAGGAAAGGGATATATATTACCTTCTGAACAATTTGGAACAATAGAGGAGATAGAAGAAAATTATAATTATTTGAAGGAGCAATAAATGACTATTTTAGATGTAAAAAAACAATTTTTAAGTTTAATAGATGAATATGCACCAGAGACTATTAAGTTTACCGAAGACGAAGATGCAGATATAAAATTTAAAACTTTACTTGGAATAGCATATCAAGCTATGGCTAACAAAAAACCAATATGTAAAACTAAGAATTTAAATCATGAATATACGGGTGAAAATAAATACAAAGAATATTCATTACCAACTATGAAACAACTTAGAGGTATCATAGTTCAAGATGAAAACAACAAACTTGTATCAGGAGATTATTATTTTGTTGGAGAAAAAAAGATATTTATAAATCAAAATTCTAATGCAACTTATACAGTAGAATATTTTGCAGACCCAGAGATAATAAATGATGAAACTGATGATGAATTTGAATTTGAAATTGCTCAAGACGCACAGTTCTTTTTGGCATATAAGGTAGCTGATGATATTCTGAAAACAGACCCTAGTGCTAACTACTCAGCTTTTTCAAATGAATATCAAAGATTACTTCAGGATTTTGATACACGAACAAAAGGAATTATGGTTGAAATAGAAGAAGGAGAATCATTTTAATGGCTGATTTAATAACAAGAAATTATTCTGATTTAAGAGGTGTAGATTTTAGTAACGATCCAGGAGTAGTATCACTTCAAAGAAGTCCTGATGCTCTTAATATGTGGAAAGATTATACAAGTACTCAAGGAAGATGTGTTGAAACAAGACCAGGATATAAAGAAATAATAAATTTTAATGAAAAAATAAACGGATTTTTTATTTTTAGTAAAACTTTGGCAATAGTTCACTCTGGAACAAATTTATATAAATGGAATGGTTTTTCTAAAAGTAGTACAAATTTAGACATCATACCTCCTATAAGTGGCTCACATACACCGCCTATCTTAGGTAATACATCTGAAAATAATCAATTGGAAAACAATGCTGAGGTAACTACTCAAAGTGACAGTAATCACCCCCCAGTGTTAGAATCTCTACCTCCAATAAGTTTAACAGTATTAAAAGATGATATGAATAACAATAAATCTCAAATGTATTTATTTCAAGGAGATTTATACATAAATGATGGATTACATTTCTTAAAATTTGATGGAGTAGACTTAAGAAATGTATCAGATGAAGCGTATATTCCAACTACTTCAATTGGTAGAAAGCCAGCAGGCGGTGGAACACTTTATGAAGATGTAAATCTACTGACAGGTCAAAGAATAAATACCTTTTTGGCAGATGGAACAAGTAAAGATTATTACTTAGATTCTACTAATATAGATAGTGTAGATAAAATCACTATTGATGATGTAGAGTTAGAAACAAATAATTATTCTTTAAACAAAACTAAAGGATTAATAACTTTTAATACAGCACCAACAGCACCTAAAGTTTTAGGGCAAGATAATATAGCTATCAAATTTACTAAAACAATAGAAGGATATAAAGAAAGAATAGAACACTGTACAATAGCAAAAGTATTTGATAATAGAATATTTTTTAGTGGAAATGAAGAGTTTCCCAATGCTATATTTCACTGCAGTGTAAATGCACCATATTACATATCAGATTTAGATTATTATCAAGATGGTATAGAAACGCCTGTTAAATCTTTGATAGTTGGAAATAATGCATTATGGATTTTAAAAGAAAGTAATCAAAATAAAGATACAATTTTTTATCATACACCATATACAGACTCTAATTATGGAAGAATATATCCAAGTTCACAAGGAAATGTTTCAATAGGGTGTTGTTCAGAAGGAACAAATTATGATGATACAATTGTATTTTTATCAAGAGAAGGCTTAGAAAGTTTAACAGGTTCTATAACATCTCTGCAAAGTGTAACACATAAATCTTCACTTGTAGATAATAAATTTATAAATACATCAAATTATTTAAATGCAACAATGGAAAGATGGAAAGGATATTTGATTATAGCAATAGATAACGAAATATACTTAGCAGATAACAGATGTATGTTTACTAACAATAAAAACTCTGAATATGAGTGGTTCTATTGGAAACTGAAAGATAATGTAAATATACTTAAAGAATATGACGGTGATTTATTTTTTTGTACAGATACAGGAAAGATATTTATGTTTGATGGAACAAACGATAATGGAGAAGCAATAGAGAGTTATTGGACAACTCCAAGAGATGTTTTTAAGTATATGATGTATCTAAAGACAAGTAATAAACGTGGAGCTATAGCAAAAGTAAAAAATATACCAAACTCTAGAATACGAATAGATGTAAAAACAAATAAAAAAGACTGGAGGTTACTAAAAGAAGTAAGTGCAAATGGATTTGATTATAATATTATGGATTATGCAAATTTCTCATATAGTACAGAAGATCATTCATATGTAGTATTTAAAATTAAAATAAAAAAAATAATAGATTATCAATTAAAGTTTTCTAGTACAGCAAAAGATAAACCATTCGGTTTATATAGTTGTGTATTAGAGGCTTTTTTAGGTAGTTTTGTAAAAAGGAGTTAAAGTAATGAGTATAAATATAGAAGAACTAACAGCTAATTTAAACATACATCAAAGTTTAGCAGACCAGCCTGCATTATTAGCTGAAGACTTAAAAAAAGAATGGGACAAGCCAGCAAATATCATAAAAGAATATATAAATGAAACTCTAATACCAAAATTAACTGATGTTCTAGAAACAGAAGTAACTGATTTAAAAGATAACTTAAAAGCAGAAACTATAAAAGAATGTTATCCAGTTGGAATAACAATAGCTTTTAATGATAGTTTAGACCATTCAAAGTTTTGTGACCTTAATTGGGAAAGAGTAGGTGAAGGAAGGTTTTTAGTGGGATATAAAGAAGGAGATGCAGATTTCGGAGAAGCAGGAAAAACTGGAGGAAATAGAAGAGTAACTATAAAAAAACAAAACATCCCCAATTATGACTTAACTGTAATAGATGATGGACATAATCACACCGTCCCAGTTGGAAGCGGTGGAGATAAAGTTGGAGCAGGAACACCAGATAGAGGTAAACAACAATTTGGTTCTGATAGTAGTAAAACAGGTATAAAAGTAAATTCTGGTGGAAGCGGAGAACCACTTGATATAACACCTTTGTACGAGGTAAGAGCATTTTGGACAAGAGTATCTTAAAAGAAGGGAGTAAAGAAAATGCCAAATGTAGATTATTCAGATATAGAAGCATTAGAAAATAAACAAAATTCAATGTTAAATGAGCAACAGAATTTAAGTAATAAAATAGTAGATACTTCTTTAAATAAAAGTATAACACGACTTGAAAAACAAAAAGCTGATTATGAAAAAGAATCAACTAAACAAGCAAGCGGGCTATATACTAATTATAAAAAACAAAGTCAGCAATATGGAGCAAATCAAGAACAATTAGTAGCACAAGGACTTGGAAAATCTGGATATGCTGAAAGTTCAAAAGTAAGTATGTATAACCAATATCAAGCAAATGTAACTGAACTTATGACTAAAAACAGTGAATTAAAAGCAGAAGTAGACCTGCAAATGAATGAAGCATATCAAGAAGCGGACATTCAAAAAGCACAAAATGCAATACAAATGTATACACAAAAAATAGATTTAGCAATGCAAAATTATAGTTTAAGATACCAAAAATATAGGGATGCTGTGGCTGATGAGCAATGGGAGAAGTCTTTTGCACTTCAACAACAACAAGCAAATCAAAGCCAAAGCAATTGGGAAAAGGAGTATGCGTTATCCCTAGCGCAACTATCCAGGTAAATCAAGTAGTAAATCAAGTTCTAAAAAATCAAGTACAAAGAATAAAAGTGCATCATTAAATTTAGATACTAAATCTACAAATAATAACTTAAATGATGCTAGTAAAACTAATGCAGTAAAAGCAGAAAATAAAAACAAATTAGAAGATCCTAAAGATTTTAATCAAAGAGTTTCTGGAAAGTAGGAATAAAATATGAGAAAAAGAACTTTAGCAGAACAAATGAGACAAAGAGCAATAAGAAGTGATGATACAGCTGTATATACAGATAAACCTGTAGAAAAAGTAAATAACAATACTGTAAAAACACAAGTAGATAATTTATATAAAAGAAATGATAACTCTTCACAAAGTTTATGGGATAGAGTACAAGCAAGAGCAAACAATATAATGAATACTACTAGACAAGCACAAGAAATAACTAAAAATTATTTTAATAATTCTAAATTAGGTCAAAGTATCAATACTCACAAAAACAATTTTGAAGAAGACAAAAGAAATTTAAAAAAATATTTTGGTGATACTGTGCAAAATACTTTGACAAAAGGTTTAAATAAAAATATCAAAATTGATGAAACACGATTTATAAATCCAAATTATGCATCTACTCAAGACAAAGAAGATTCTTCTAAAGAAATGTTAAACATACATAGTTCTGAATACATGAAATCAAAAGCATTAAATAAGGAAAATAATTTGACTCCTAATCAATTACCTATGAGTATAAGAGAATACAAAAAAACTGATAATAGCAATGTATTATTGCCTAAAAAAGAAAATAAAGAAACTTGGGGAGACAAGTTATCAAATATAAGCAAAAAAGATGTAGCAGATACAATATCTTATTTGCCACAAGTAGGAAAAGGGGTTATTTTAGGTGGAAAACAAGCTCTAGAAAATATGGGACAATATTATACAGAAACAGTTCCAGAACAAACTAATGCTGGATTAAAGTTTATAAATAAACAAAACGAAAACTTGTTAAGACAAATTGAAAGCAAAAAAGATATTAGTAATATTGATAATCCTAATATAGGAAAAAGTTTATTCGAAATAGCTAAACAAGGAGATCAAAAGCAAATAAATAGTATTATAGAAAATGCTCCAAATATAGTTGCTAAAAAGTTATCTGAATTATCATCAAGCACAGGACAAACCCTTGTAGGAAGCACTATAGGAGTTGGTACAGCTATGCTTACTGGTGGAGTGGGAGCAATAAGCTCTGGTGCATCTGCATTTTATTTTTTTGGTGCATCTGGACAAGGATATTTTGATGATGCTAAAGAAAAAGGAATGAAAGATGAAGATGCTTTTTTATATTCTGGAATAATGGCACTTTGGGAAAGTGCTTCAGAGGAAATTGTTACTGGAAATAGAGTAAATCAAGTAGTAAATAAAATAACTGGTAAAGAATTAAGTGATAAAGCAATGAAATATATAGGAAATGAAATTCTTGAAAATGCAGTACAAGAAGCACTTACAGAACCAGTAAATGATTTTGTTACTAAAATAACAGGTGGAAAAGAATTTGTAGATGATGATTTAGTAAAAAGAATGGTATCATCTGGATTAGATGGTGCATTACAAGGTTTACTACTTGGAGCTTTAACAGAAGGATCAACTGATGTAGTAAAATCAGTTAAAGATTATATACAAAAAAATGGAAAAGAAACAGTAATAAATAATGCAATAAGTGATGGAAAAAAAGCTTTAGCACAAATTGAAAGTAAAATGATTGAAGAATTAGATTTAAGTCGAACTAAAAATGAAAATAGTCAAATTTCAAATTCTAATATATCAAATACTATAGAACAAAGTAAATTAACTGATATACAAAAGCAAAATTTATTAAAAGTAACAGAAAAATACAATTTAAGTCAAAAAGATGTACAAGATTTAATAACTAAAACATTAAATGGAGAATACGAGCAAAATCAGCAAGTGAGAATTGAAAATAAGCAAAGTTTAGAAAACAATCAACAAGTTAATCAATTAGAAGATAAAACACTTAAAAATCAATTTTCACAAATAATACAAGACAACGAGAATAATAACCAAAAAGTAATAGATGAAAAAGTATCTCAAACTAATTATAATAATAAAGAAAATGTAAAACTTTTTTTGAAGAGTGCAAGTGAAAATAAATTTGATTTAAATTCAAAAGAAATAAAAACTATATCTAAAATATTAGATAATAGAAATTTAAAAGGTACTTTTAATAGTGAAATATTTAATGGAGATACAAATAAAGGGGCATTATATGTAAACGGTGATGTTGTATTAAATCCAAATACAGATACCAAAAAGGGATTATATGATTTAGTATTGCATGAAACAACACATAGTTTATTGGAAAATAGCACAGAATTAAAAAATACGGTATTAGAAACTCTAAAATCAGATAGCAGATATGAACAAATGTATAATGATGTTGCTAGTAGATATTCAGAAGAATATAAAAATTCTAATAATTTCCAATTAGATGTTGAAGAGGAAATGATAGCAGATTATTTAGGAGAAAATCTTTCTACCGAAGAATTTATGACAAAACTTGAAAAAGCACAACAAACTAAAAATCAAAATAAAATAAAACAGACAATAGATAATTTTATTGAAAAAATAAAAGATTTTTTTACAACAAAATTTGGAACAAGTATAAAAGAATCAGATTCAGAACAGTATTATTGGAATAAAGTACAAGATTTATTTTATGATGCTTATTTGAATATTGAGAATACAAATAATGCAAATAAAAAGTATTCAAAAAAATTAAATGGATACTTTCCTAGTATAGAAATTTCAACTAAAGACTTATCTAATTATAATATAAAAAATATTAACAATAAGTATGAAGTAATAAAAAAGCTTACCGATAATCTTAAAAGCACATATTTATCAACTGAACAGCAATCAAAACCTATAACTAATATAGATACAGGTATTGAAATAGAAATATGGAAAAGCGGAATAAGTGAAACATTTGGAAATGATAGGTACTATAAGAATTTGCCAGAAGATATCAAAAGAGCTAAAATAGCTTCAATGAACAGTTTGGCTAAATTGATAAAATATGGAGAAGTTAGAAGTGCTGAAGCGAGTAATTATCACAATCCTAATAGTAAAGTAAGGTATTCTTATTTAACAGCTCCAATTACTATAGATGGAAAAAACTATGATATTACAATAGATATAAGAAGATCTCCAAGAGGAGAAAATAGATTTTATATACATAATTTATCAATAAAAAATGAAGCTAACCTATCTCAGTCACACAGTGGCTGGTTATCGGATAGATTAGCTCCTAATAATAGTATACCACAATCAAATAATAATGGCAATACCAATACTAAATATTCTATGCCAAAAAAAGAAGATAATACAAAAAATATAAAAAAATCCTTACCTAAAAATCCAAAATATTCGCAAAATACAATAGGTGAATGGGATAATTATTTAAAAGAAACATCAATAAATTCCGAAAAAAGAAAAACAATTCAAGAATTAAAACTACCACATAAAAAAGAAATAAAAATGCCACAAAATCCAAACAAAGAACTAGAAAACAAAACTAGTTCTTTTAATTTGAAAGAAAATAATCCAACAAGACATGATGTAATTCAAGAAAACAGAAAAATAGCAAGAGAAAACATAAAAAATATATCAACATGGAAAGATAAAAAGAATGGGTTAGGATATCAATTAGAGACAATGGAAAGAAATATGTACGATATTATACCAGATAAAGAAGAGGCAAAGAAAATAATTGATACATATTTTGAACCAGTACATAAAAGAGAAGCAGACAAACAGAGATTTATCAATAAATATAATGATCAAATAAAAGAATTTAAATTAAATAAATATGAAACAGAAGCAGTTCAATTATTAGGAGAGTTAAAATATAATCCTTCGTTTGAAACAACAGATGAGACTCAAAAAATACTAGATAATGTAAACAAGAATATACAAAATAATAAAATAGATAAATCAAAAGTAGATAAAGCAATAGATACTTTTAGGAAAATATATGATGAATTATTTGAAATAGAAAATAAAGCATTGAAAGAACAAGGATATAAGGAAAAACCATATAGAAAAGGATATTTTCCTCATTTTATTGATTATGTACCAGAAACAAAAACTGAAAAAGTATTAAACAAATTAGGACTTAAAATAGATAAAAGAGCATTACCTACAGATATTGCAGGAATAACAGAACAATTTGTTCCTGGTAAAACATGGAATAGGAGCTCATTAGAAAGAAAGACTAACAAAACAGATTTTAATGCACTAAAAGGATTTGATACATATATTTCTCAAGCAGCAGACAACATATTTCATACAGAAAATATTCAAAGGCTAAGAGGATTAGAAAATGAAATAAGATATCAATATTCAGATAAAGGTGTACAAGAAAGAATCGACAGTATATTAAATAACGATTCATTATATCAAGAAGAAAAACAAACATTGATAGAACAAATATTTGAACAAGTTGAAAATCCAATGCCAAATTTAGTAGTTGAGTTAAGAA
>OOIH01000393.1_pt1 | contig 13149 bp, 15 predicted proteins | sample 1691801 | NCBI WGS metagenome assembly OOIH01 (sample SAMEA1061690, study PRJEB22710) | metagenome
CTGGGCCTTTGCCAACACCGGCCAAATAGTTACAATTTGTAACCGAGTATTGACAAACAAATAACAGTGTGATACAATAATGAATGGAGGTGAACACAATGATTACCAGAGACCAATACAAGAAGCTGGTGGATGAAGCCGCCAACCCTGACACTGGCACGGCAGCCCTTCTGCAACTGAGGGACTTTGGTGACGAGTTTTTCGACCATAGCGAAAGTCTCGCCCAGAAGGCGCAGGAGCTTGAGGGCAGTGTGAAAAGCCTCAGGGAGACCAACATGGCCCTATTCCTCAAGACCGGAGGGTCTACCGCGAACAAGGAGGAAGAGCCCGAGGAAACCCCTGAGGACGAGTACAAGCGGCTGTTTGCGAGTCGCGTTTTTGAAGAGGAGGAATAACGATGCCTATTAAGAACAAGATGATGGCCCGAATCAGTAACGCGGACGTGCTGAAGGCCGGAACCATCAAGTACCCCGCCCTTAAGGACTACACGGCTGAGGGGACCTATGACCTTCTGACCACCAGAGGGTACGAACAGCTGGAAAGCATCGACCCCAAGCGGGTGAGCGAGGCTTTCGCCCTGCTTCTTCGAGTATACCTGGACGAAATCAACGTGGCCGAGGCCAGAGACCCCCTGGCTGAGGTTGGTCTGGGCGTTCCCAGGACCAGCACCACTTTTGGCGAGTACGCCCAGCGTATCGCCATTAACGGGCTTAAGCCTGTTAGCCCCAAGTTCCGGGACCTGAAGGACGGGGACACCGTCGACCAGCAGGTTATCCGGTTCCCCAAGGTTGACCAGCGGTTCTTCGGGCCCAACTACGACTTCCAGAATTGGTTCACCATGGCCGGCGACTGGACGCTTCGTCGGGTGTTCCTGAGTGAGTTTGGTATCAGCGACTTCACAGCCGGCCTTATGCGTCAGCTGGAGAACAGCTATGTCACACAGACCTACCTGGCCAAGCTGGAGGCCATTGGCACCGCCATTTCTGGCAGTGCTGAGTTCCCGCTAAAGCCCACTCAGACCATCGACATCCCCTGGGGCGCAACGCCTGACGTGCAGATGAAGCTGAACGCTGTTCAGGCCATCCTGAACCTTCTGGAGGCCATGACTGACCTGGGCGCCTACACGGGTAGCTTCAACGAGATGGGGTTCGAGACCGTGAATTACCGTGACCAGTTTGTTATGCTGGTGCGGCCCGGTGTGAAGAACCTTCTCATGGTGACTGACGGTGTTGTGTACAACCCTGACCGGCTGTACATCGACATTCCCATGAAGACCGTTCAGAATTTTGGCAACCTTCAACCGTTCCAGGACGAGGCGTTCACCACCCCTCTTTACCCTGTTTACGACTCTGTTGGGGCTGAGATTGGCTTCAACACTGTAGAGGGGAGCAGCGAGGTGACGGTGCGGAACGACGATGTGTTCTATAAGGACCCACATGCGGACGTTCTGGGGGTCATCATCGACAAGACCAAGATAATCCACACCATCCCCAACCCGTTCACCATCATCCCGGCGCCCTTCAACGCCAGAGGGGTGTACCAAAACTTTTTCGCCAACTGCCCCAACCAGACCATTGCAGTTGACCGGCTGAAGCCTATGGCTGTTCTAAAGGCCGTGGCGCCCAGCGCCTAACCACGGGCCAGGGGGGTGTGGAAATGCCCCCCTGGTCTTTATTGAAAGGAGTGACAGGTATGCCCCAGACCTATGAAACTGTTGGGTACAAAGGGACGGGATTCAACGCCGTCAACATCCCGGATAGCCCGGCACTGCTTGAGACGTGCGAGAAGATACACTTCAAAAGCGTGTTCAAAAGGCAAGGGAGCGGCCTGACACAGGTAAAGGTGGACGCGTCCTGGAGTGAGGTGAAGGACATCGACTATCTTCGTGTTGGTTCCGATTACTACGCTGTTACCGGCGTGGAAATGGCAAGCGACCGGACTGCCGTCCTAACGCTGGAGCAGGATTATGTCACCACACTTGGCGGCCCGTCCGCGCTGACCGTCATTGACGGGTGGGTGAGCCGTAGCCACACAAAGGAAGATGAGCTCTTTGGGAACATTCTCCCCGAGGGCTTTACGCCAACGAGGGACCTGGTTATGGACCCGCCTGAGTATTTTACACCTGAGACACCCGGGGAGGCACTAACCGTGGTTGGTGCAACAATCGACCTTAACGCCGTCAAGAGGGTGGCTGACAAGTATGTCAGCGAAGACGCCGACCCGCTTAGCGTCGCTGTCCCGCGTGTCCCGCCAATTAAAGAGGGTACAGCCATTCAGGTGCAGATGCCGCCCACGTTTGAGGTGACGGACGTTCGCCACAACACCCTACCGAACCTGTCACTGTTCAACTTCAAGACCGCCAGGGTGCAAGAGGCAATGGCCGTTGTAAGGTCTTTGGGGCTTGAGACGGCCATAACGGCGTGTTATGTCATCCCCGGTGGGTATCACGGCAACCCAGAGTATTTTGAACCAGGGGACCCGACCATTGTTCTTATGCCCGGCGGACACGCAACACACCAAACAACCACCCTGCCGTACAAGTTTCAGCTGAAGGACGGGTATCAACCCAAGAACAACAAGGTGTACGCGTTGGCGAATACCTATTGCCTTAGGAGCCTGTGCTCTGGCGAAGGCATGGATTTTGAGGCGTACAACATTGTTGGCGCCTCCGGGGAAGCGGCGCCGGCCTTCATCATGTATTCCGACCCAAGTCCGGAGGGGTGCCCCTTTTATGCGCCAAAGAATTTCCATGGCCGACCGGTGTCGAAGTTTGAACAGGTCATAAAGGGTGAGACGTGGCAAAACACACCTATAGCCTTTGGTGCCGCAAGCGGGTACGGAACCGAGAGCGTTGAAGCTATGCGCGCGTTTAGGAAATCAAACCCCCTGGCGGACCTAACACCGACAAGGGACACGGTTGTAAACGCCGTTGGTGGAAACGACAGTGTCCTTGGAAGTGTAGCCGGGGCACTGTACAGTGCCGCCGCCATGGCTGTGGGGTTTGCTGGTGGCGCCGCTGAGAACATTATTCCTGGCGTCTCCAAGGTTGCCACGACAGCCTACGACAAAGCCGACATTCAGTACAACAGGGAGAAGGCTATGAACCTTCAGGCACCTGAGCTTGTGTTCCCCCGGTCCCACAGTGTGCAAAACTTTGTCGGCAACGGGGCGGCCATTTTCAGGACCAGAATGGACGACGAGGACATCAAAAGGTTTGACCGCTACCTTACTATGTTCGGTTACGCGCAGGACAAAGCGCTCGAGCCGGAGGACTTCACCAACCGGCAGTATTTCAACTTCGTCCAGCTTCAAAACGTCAGCATCAAATCCACAGCGGGAATGCGGTTGAGAATGGGTTGTGAGAAACAGCTTCTGGGTGGTGTGCGTGTATGGCACGTTCTTCCCGACGCCACCTATTACACAAACAACCCGGCAAAGGAGGGAAAATAAATGTGGTATGACAGTGTTTTTTGCGGGGCGTTTCCCAAGAACCTAAGCAAGAAGAAATGGAACGCCGTTGAGAACATGCGGGAGGTGCAGCTGAGGTTCTTCCAGCTGTACAACCTGGCCCTGAGGCTGTTTGAGTGGAGTGGTTTGCCCGACACCTGTTCGGAGAGGTTTCTTGAAATGTGCCTTCTCAGCAGAGGCGCGGCCATGATGACCAAAGAAGAGGGCGGGTTCCTTATCAAGGGGGCCGCCCCAGGCGGGAAAATAAACACCTATGGCGATTACCTTGAAATGTACGGGTGGGGGCTTATTGGCAACAGCGAAAAGTACAAGATGTTCATCCCTGGCTCGAGCGATAGCCGCGAGGTGACAAAGACCTTTGAGCAAAACCTTGGCCCCAGCTTCAACGCCGTTCTCTGCCGGGACAGCTGGAGCATGTTCCCCTACATCGAGTACATCCTAAGTGACGCAACGCGTTTGGCGGACATTCAGAGAAGCATTGACGTGGCCGCAAAGAACCTTAAAACACCCGTGATTGCGGGTATCCCCAAAACACTTTACAGCTCTGTGCAGGAAATTCTGGACCAGCGTAATGACAACGCTGACACCATCTTTCGCGCCGAGGGGCTGGACCTGGACAGTGTAAAGCTGTTCGACCTCAAGCCCAACGTGGAGACGCCCAGAGCTCTTCGGGAGCTGTATGAGTGGGTTGAAAACCGCAACCACACTATTTTTGGTGTCGAAACGGCCACGCAGACGGACAAGGAGGAACGTCTTCTGGTAGACGAGGTGAACGCCACAAAGGGCGTGGCAGACCTGAACGTTCAGATTCGTCTGCAGGCCCGCAAGGAGTTCTGCAAACACCTCAAGGACGCCTTTGGACTGGACGTGAGCGTAAAGCTGAGAAACGGGGGTGAAGATAATGTGGACACCGATGAGCTCGCAGAAGCTGAAAACCTACGAAGTGATTCTGACCGAGGTTGGCCAAGAGACGCTGTTTAAGGGGCTTGATATTCCCCAGAGCGTCCAAGACGACATTCTGGAGTGGTTCTTTGACCGCCAAGTGTGCGACAACGACAAATTTGTTCGCTACTTCCGGCGTGAGGTGGCAATGCTCCAGCACCAGTTTAACGAGTACCTTAGGGTGGAGACCTGTGAATTTGACCCAATGGTGGGCCAGTACCTTGAGCGCGAGCTTAGGGACAAGCGCCTTAGTGAGAGCACAGGCAAAGTAACCAGCGAGGGCACCACCGGCACCCGGAACGACGGCGGAACCACCACCACTACAACGCACGGCACAACCACCACAACCACCAACGACCTCACGGACACCGTCACCAGTCAAAACACGCAAGCGAACGACCTCACACAGCACACGCGGGGTGAGACCACACACGGTGGCACCGTTAAAGTTGAAGGTGGGAGCACCGACGACAGCAGTTCCCTTGATAGCAACACTCCCGACAGTAGCATGTACGCCGGTGGCGTGCCCGGGGCCATGCCGGTCCTAAACTGGGAGTACACGTCTGGTCAACAGCAGAGTCACAGTGAAGGTTCCAACAACAGCCTCACGACCAACGACCTCACTGACGGGGCCGACACGACAACCAAAAACACCGGAACAGTGAAGACCACAGGTGGCGGCAACACCAGGCACGAGGGGACCGTCACCGTTGGCAACACAGGCACAGATTCTACGACTGTCGAGAACAACGGCGGCACCACAGGGACCAGCCACAACGAGCAGGGCACTGTGAGCAACGACAGCAGCGAGGGTCTGACGAGGGAGCGGACCACCGGGCGGGGCGAGGCCCCACAGGACATGTTGAACAGGGCACGGAATTACATCCTGAAAACAAACGCCTTTGCCTGGTTTGTTGACAAACTTGACAAGTGCTTCTTTCAGGTGTATGATAGTGATTGGGACTAACTAGCCCCAGAAAGGAGAATTGACATGGACATCAACGCAATCACCAGCATCATCACCAGTGTTGGGTTCCCCATCGCGGCCTGTTGCTACCTTGCGTGGGACAGAACGCACATGATGAAGGAGTTCAACGAGAAGCTGGCGGAGAACACACGGGTTATTGAGAGCCTGAAGCAGCTGATATCCGACCTGCACCACGCGGAGAAGGGAGTGTAAACATGGCCGAAAAACTCAGTCCACAGGGGTACGTCCTTACAATGTCTCCAATCAACCAGAACCCCTTCTGGGGTGATGAACCATCGCCGGGCCCCGGTGGGTATGTTCCTCCTGGTGGCTCTACCGGCCAGGTTCTCGCCAAGGAGACTGACGCTGACTATGACACGCACTGGGTGAACCCGTTGGCCGGTCCTGCTGGCCCCTCCGGTCCCGCCGGCCCTAAGGGTGATAAGGGCGAAAAGGGCGAAACGGGGGAACAGGGCCCCGCAGGCGAGGGCGTTCCAGACCACACCGCCGCGGACGCCGGGCTGGTTCTTTCCGTAGCAAACAACGGAACGCTGGAGTGGGTTCCCCAGGTGAGTGCTGGCACAGACATCCCAAAGCCCACAGACAGCAGTGTGCTGTTGGGTGACTATGCGGGCAACGCGAAGTGGCTTGACGCAACACAAGGTGACGGCGGGAAGGTTCTCACTGTTGTGGAACACGGGTCTGTGGCCCCAGTGACGCTGGAGTGGGTCAGTCCGCAGGCCGGGCTTCCGCCTCCGGTTGACGAAAACCTCTTTCTGGGATTGAACGACGCCCTTGAGCCACAGTGGAAGGACCCGTTTCCTGTGCCAACGGCTGACGGTCTGTTTCTGGGACTTAACGGTGAGCTAAAGCCCGCTTGGCTCCCTGTTCCTGAGCCCACGCAACCCGATGAGGTAACGCTCACGTCGGCGTCCATTGGAAACGTCCAAATTCACGACAGCGTTGTCACTGGCCTTACTGCCCCCATGGCAGACGGTGACGCCGCGACAAAGGCGTACGTTGACGCCACAGCCGCGTCTATGATGTACACCATTAAGACATTCAACAACCTGAAAAACGGAGGGACAATCGAAGGTGTGGACCTATCCAAGGCTGTGCTTGCGCTTGTACCGTCCCAGAACAAAACAGAGGGCGTTTTGGTTGGCGGGGTGTTTAGCGTGGCCGCCTCGTTCACGAAGGTAAACGGGTACGTGTTGCTGGCCAACAACGGCGCGCTTACACCCATCAACGTGCGGGTCACAGGGAACGCCGCCCCGTACACTGTTACGTTTACGGGTGTTGGGTCCATTTCGCTCTCATTCCTGGTAGGAGGGTAATATGAAGGGACACTGGCAGAGCCAAACCAGAAAACTGAATAGGCACTACCAGTCCGGCTCACGGGTTTTTGCTTACCCGTGGGCCATCCCTGGCTTTGTTTATGAGTACGGGTTCGGTGGAGCTCCGGGGTGCATTGTTCCGGCAGAGGACGGGAGAATCCGGGTTACGAGGCCAACCGCTGTTCCAGAAGTTTCCCCTGTGCGCTTGGGCGACGGGTTCTGGTACGACTTTCCGGTTCCCGTGGATCCCTACCAGGTCTTGGCTCCGATGTCTGGGAAATACTACTTTGTCACAAACGGCAGCGTTGTGCTACCGCGTCCCGCGTACGTGCAACAGGTGCTTGCCATGGCCGTTGTGCTGAGACTTTGCTTTAACTGTGACCCGGACTTCCCCGACGCCTACACACGGTCATATGATTCCTCAGCACAGATTCACGGTAAGTTGCCTAATGGTAGTGCTGAGGCCACGCTTTCGTTTAATGACTACCTAACATCGTGTAACATCCGGGCGTCCCACACCAAAGAAGACTTTGAAATCAGTGGCTATAATATAATCTGGGATGTGCCGCCGCCAAAGGTTGTCGCGCCAATTCCGCCAATAGGAAGCGGCACATATATCCTCCCGGCGGTGAGCGCCCCCAAAACACCCGACTGGAAGATGTCACTCGAAAGCCCGGTCTTTGATTCGCCGGACCCGTTTCCGCAACACCGTGGCGCGTACCCAATAATAGCTGACACTTATAGCTGGAAGGTGAAGGCCACGGCAGCGCTATTCTGGAGCCAACAACACCAGTACCCCGACCTAAACCAACCCAGCGGGTTTAAGTGGGTGGCGCGTTGACAGCTTATTGTGTTTGTGGTATAATGTAGTTGCTACCCAAGCACTAAGCGTGTGGACAGCGCCGTGGGAACGACCGAGGAAACCGGCCCGGGTTGTCACAGTCAGTCGTGGCTGAGTCACGCCACTGTTAGGAATGTAGCACAAAGCCCCCGCCCACCAGGGCGGGGGTTAATTTATTTGCTGACCACCAGGAGGCCCAGTAGCTCCAGGAACACGTCCCTGCATTCGGGTGTTTCAAACCGGCAAAGACCCTCCAGATAGTTTTTCTTCATCACCTTGATATAGGTGTTTGTGTTCACCAGCAGGGTTGTGCCCACCGTGTGGTCTTTTGTGTTCATCACGAAGTTAATCTTCTGCCTGGGGTCATGGCGTGTGGAGATGTACAGATAACCAGGCTGAGTGTACCAAGCACCGTAAGTAACGCCGTCCCTGGTGATGTTGAACCTGGTGTACTTGGGGCCGGCCACCTTCTCGATGAAGTTTGTGTCGTCGAAGATGTACTCGTTGCGGCTGGAAGAATCAAGCTCACTTTGCCCTTGAAACGCTCTACCAATGGGTGACTCGTCCAAGGCGGCTGACGCGTCTGGGTTATACATCTGCTCCATCACCCAGCCGTCGCCTCTAAGGAACCTTGTGTCGGGCCTAAGGCGCTTATTGATTCCCATGGCCAGGTAATACGGATTCAGGGTGGAATAGGTGTTCCCTACAAGAAACACGTCAATGTCCCTTGTGTGCTTTCCTTCACCCCGGGCCACCGAAATGCACACGGAAATGAATTTGGTGATCTCCCTTGGAAGATACTTGTTGTCAGAGGTCTGAAACTCGTCAAAAAGGATGTACCGGGCGTCCACGAAGGTGGAGCTGTACCTCCGGATGGTTTCATAGCCATTCAGAGCCAGCCCGTAGCCGCAATGCTTTCCATCCAGGTAAAGGGAAAGATAGAGGTCCTTCCCCACCACATCCTCAGTCATATTGCTGTCCCTGAATTGTGGGTCTACTTGCTTGATGTCAGAAATGAAGTTTGCCGCTATACCGGACAAGTGTTTCTGGTATCTGGTCAAGTATATGAATTTTGTTCCGTTCTTCACAAACTTCCTAAGAAGCATGCGCTTAACACCAAAGCTCTTACCACCGGTCCGGTTCCCCACGATTAGCCGGTACATGGGCTTCATTCCTTTTATGTCCAACATTGTTAGGATTTTGTCTGGGTAATAAAACCCGTTCTTGATACCCATAAAATCAATAGCCTCCTTAGTGCATAACGTATTCCTGCGGAACCAGGACACACCCGCCTTCAACCTGCATGGGCCGAAGTTTCAGTTTCACCGGCTCCCCGTTCTCGTGGAACAGACGGAACCCCGGTTTTAGGTCTGTCAGGGAAATTCTCCCACAGTGCAGTTGCCGAAGCACCTCACCCTTTGTCTTGCTGTCCATACCAGCACATTTAAGGTTGTCACTGTCCACGTTGTTTCCGGGCTCATCGATAATAACGTGCTCGTAGTAGGTCTTTTGCCTGATGAAGATGGCTCTATCCCAGTTGCTTTCTCTAACCCACTGAGAATACCCCGGCCCGTCAACCTGGGGCCCAGTGATGCTCTCACCAACGTAGTGAACGCTGTCCGTGTCACAGTAGCAGAACCGGTCGCCTAACTGGTCAATCATGTCAAACAGAAAGCGCCTTGCGTACGCCGTAATGAACGTACCGATTGGCATATAAAGCGGTGGCCGGTCGTCTTCTTGCTCTATCTGAAACTTTACGCCCCTGTCTATACCTGTTGCAATCTTGCGAAGCCCTGTGATTTTCTGGGCAAACTTCCCGTACAGGTTGTTGAGGTATAGCTTGGCCTGCTGTCTCTTTGCGCCCTTACTGGCGCTCTTTTGCTTGAAGAACCGGTCGACGTACTTGTCGAAGAAGCCCTTGTGGCTCTTGTAGCAGTACCCGCCAACCCATTCGATGTAGTCGTCAACAATGTCGTAGTGCTTCAAAAACACCTCCAGGTCTATGCACGTCATGGTCATTTCAACGGGTTCGTCATAAACCCGGCCTTCATACTCCACAGCACTTTCCCGGATGTATTCTGTTTGACCGTACATGAAGTTGCCCTTTAGCTGAACGGTGGGTTGCATCCCCTCCTTTACCTTGAAGCAACACTTGAACCTTACAATGTACAGAGGCCGTGTGCTGTCGTATTTGTACTTTCCGTCAAACCACTTGCCCTTGCCGTAGGGGTAGACGTTGTGGTGAAGAACACCGTCAGACAAATAGTACCCGGTAGAGTGCATCATCGACGGGTAAAGGCTTCTGACGTCGTGCGTGAGGCCCGGGGCTTCAATCAGCTTTCCCTGCCAAATGGGGTTTACCATGCACACGCCCCCCTTGTACGAGCTGTGGGCAAAGTCGTGCTCTTCTGTGCTGATTACTTCGCCCTGGTCGTTAAACTCTCTGAGGTCTGGGAAATACTTTCTGAATTTTCCATTGCCACCCATCATTTCCTTAAACGCGGCCATGCAGTCAGACCCAATGGTTATCTTGTCCATGCCGGCCTTGTACCCATGGTGCAGAGCCTCCCCAAGAATGCGGACGTCGTTCTTGATGTACTCGACTTCTTCGCGTGTCAAAGGCTGACCAGGGTTGCGTTCCTCGCAGTAGTCAATGCTCAGCTTCTGATACTTTGTTCCAAAGGATTTGGCCATCCCCGCGATGGTTCCGGGGATTTTCTTCAAGCTGTCCCGAAACTCTATAAATTGCGTCTTGTTTTTAACGTTACGAACCTTCACCGTGTACAGTGCGCCACTGTCGCTCATGCACATGGTAAATTGCTTCTCTCCCGGCTTCCTGTCGCTCGTGTAGGTGTACCCGTTGAACAGCAGATAGTACAGGATGAAGCTGGCGTCAAACTTTAGGTTGTGAAAGTAGATGATGCAGTTCCCCAGGGTCTGAATGTATTTCCAGAACCCGTCAATGGTTGTGCTCACTTCAACATTCTCTATGTCGCTGATGGGGCAAATGGCCCAGGCCCAAACCCAGGTCTTCCCCTCAGCGATTGCTTTTTCTCCGGCTCTTGTCTCAAAGTCCGCAGCATAGATTTTACCAAACCCCAACATCTTCAACTTCCTCCCAGTCTGTCTCGCCCCAAATGGCGGCGAACCCCTCATCGTTCAACAGGTCTTTAAGGTCAAAGTAACGGATAAGTGCGTCAAGGTTGTCCAGCGCTGTTCCCTGTTCAGAGTCAAACAGGATGTTGAACAGCTCCACATTTTGTTGCCTGATTAGCTTAAGAACGCCAATGGCCCAGTTGTTGCCACGTTCGTTTATCCTGGCCCTGATTGCCGCTCTAACCTTTTCACCGGCTGGCGTTGCCACCGCGACTCTGTCAAGCGACTTGTTGAAGTTGCTTAGCATTATCAGGTTTTTCCAGTCGAAGTACCAGTCCTTCTTGTTCTTTAGAATGTCCTCCCGCCGCTCAAGAAGCCTTAGTAGTGACTCTCTTTTGCCTGGGAGGTGCTTTAGTTTAATTGGGTCCCCGCCGCGCTCTTTGGCTAACTTGTTGAAGGCGTTTATTGTCTTGTAAAGACGTTCAATGTCGGCCTCAGTTATCTTTTCTGTCTGGTCGATTCTTGGGTCAACCGCCGGGAACATGGCTCTGATTTTTTGCAGTCTGAGCCGGTCAATCTCACCGGCTGTGGCTTTCATCATAAGCTCCCACGTCTCTTGGGGAATAACGATTCCCCTCTGCTCCCAGGCTTTCCGGCGCCTATTGGCGGAGGCGACAGCCGCTTTCTTGACTGCCGCCCCTCTTTTCCGGTTGGCCCTGGCCTTAGGGGAGACTTTGTACCATTCGGGGTCTCTCATGTACCAAGGTTTCCGTGCCATAGCTGTTCTCCTTTTCTTATTCGGGTAGGTCCCCGCCGTCGAGGCTCATCTGAATGAACTCTTCCAGCTCGGTGACCATAATGCACACCTTTCCGTCCTTCTGAGGTGAGAGAAAGCCGTCGATGAGCACCGTGCTGACCGCGCTTCCGCTCTTGGTCTTGCTCCACGTGAGGCTTGTTACGGCCTCCTTGGCGCCCTTGCAGAGCGTGATGTTCAGGAAGCTGTTCACCCAGCCCCCATCACTCTGCTTCTGCCCTATCTGGGTGAAGTATCTCCACCGCTTCCCATCGTTGTCCTTCTTGGCATACAGCTTGATTTTTCCGTTGACGTTCATGATGTTTTTCCTCCGTAAATATTTGATTTCTTTCATTCCTTGTTCGTCAGCCATCCTGGCCAACCGGCTCAGCTCTTACCACATCACCATTTTTCTCGTTCTCCCTCTCCAGGTATTTGCGGGCTACCCAGCAGCAGTCGGCGAACAGTTCCTCATCGCTGGGCGCTACGTCCATGTCAATTAAGACTTTCATACCGTGCCCCCTTTCACCTTGTCCTTGGTGTTTACGTACAGGCTGTTTTCGGCCATCAGCTTACACCGCACTTCCAGGTCAACGCCCTTGTCAAAGTCCAGAACCTCCATAGGGTCCAGCATGGTGAGGTTGTTAGCCCCCTGCCGGCTCCCAATAAAGCTCTCGGTGCTGGTGCCCAGCGTGGGCGTCCAATTCCAATACTTGGTGTCGGTGTCAAACTCGACATGTAGGTGTCTACCTGTTGTGTACTTGCCTGTGTTGCCGGCCAGGGCAATGACCTCACCCTGTTCTACCCAGTCGCCCGCAGTGCACACGGTCGCTTGCAGGTGGAAGTATCTGGCAATCAGGTCACCGTACTGCACTACCAGGGTGCCGCCCAACACCTTATCTACCCCGGTAAATAGCACCCTGCCGTATCCGCTGGCTCTCACCCTCCAGTCGCCGTTCGTGGCAACTATGTCCGTCCCGTAGTGGTTGAACCCAAACCGGTTCCGGTAGGCGCTGTTCATGTAGCTTGCCGTGATTTTTCCGCTGCTCAGCGGGGACAATAGCCCGTTAGTCATCATAAATCCCTCCCTTGTAAAGCCGCTCAATGACGGTTTCTGCAACCTTCGCAATGGCTCGCTTGTTTGGGTGATTGGAGCCGATTCTGTTGGTGCACCACTTGCATAAGTTGGTTGTTTCGGCCAGCTCGCGTGGGCTGAGGGCTCTTTCACTTTCAAGACCCCCGCCTGAGCTGTACACAACCATTATTTGTCTTGGCACGTTTAGCAGGTGCACATAATAGCACCCACCGTCTTCTTCAATCACAATCTTTGTGGACCCTGCCGTTTCCTCTAACAACGTTTTTATCACTTGTTTTCCACCCCCTATCGCTTACTTGCAAAGAATTTTGTAGACCGCCCCGACCATCAGAAAGAACACCGCCACACACACTGTCATTTCCACTTCGTATCACCTCCTTACAATTTATATTATACACCACGGTGCGGTGAATTGCAATGGTTTTTTGATTACAAAATGGTTACAGAAACGGTTACACTCGGTTACAAATTGTAACTATTTGGCCGGTGTTGGCAAAGGCCCAGAGTTTGGTGGCGCTTGTTAAAATTTTGTCACTTGGTTACAAAACGGTTACAAAAGGTTACAAAATGGGGGGCAGTTTGTAACCGAATAGGCTTGTATTATACCTT
>OOIH01000327.1_pt1 | contig 13104 bp, 12 predicted proteins | sample 1691801 | NCBI WGS metagenome assembly OOIH01 (sample SAMEA1061690, study PRJEB22710) | metagenome
ATATAACCCATTATATGAAAGGAACCCCTCAACTTGACACGACCGCCACAGGGGCGGGGAGAGAGAGAGAGGGAGCGCCAGGGTGGGCGTGGATTATGAAGAAGAAAAAGATATTTATCTTTGTAAGCGAGGGTCAAAAGCATGATAATACATGGAGTGAAGACTCGATAGAGAACATTCTGGTGTCGACATCTTTCATCAATGTGTATATCGGTGAGACCGAAAATTGTGTTGACTTTGTTTGCCGCGAGGGGATTTATAGTGTTATAATGACACCAGAGGAGACACGTAATTTAGCCCGTTTTACTACTAAACCTATTCGTTCGGAGGTATTAAACTAATGGCATTCGCAACAAAAAGTATTCAAATGAGCGGCACCATCGCCGCTCAGATCAAGGCTCATGACGCCGCTGAAAGGGACTATAAAGAAGCTTTTCGCGTCTTAACCACGGCTATTAGAGAAGCCGAAAAGGCTTTCTTCGTTGAAGAAAAGAGCATTAGTATCCGCTCTGACCTCGAAATTATCGACACAACAAATGCCCCTACAAGGGAACTTCGTAAAGCGGCTAACCTCCTTGATAGGGCTATGATGGATTTCGAGAACCAGAATAATAAGGACTTGCGGGACTGGGCTGTTCGTCATTATCGTATAATTCTACTCAATGAAGGCGACCTGTCACTAAATCAAACACGCAAAACGGCGGAAGCTCTTGAACGTGAAAGTGCAAACATCAACAAGACATTGGCAAGATATCTCGAAGACGCAGGTGAGGTAATGCACAGCGTTGAAGAGTATAACCTCAACAGATATGTCAGTGATGAAGCGATGAAGAAGTTTCAAAGAACCGTCTCTGCAAGCGCCAGAGGACAAACCGGCAGAAGTATCCCTGGAATGGGTGCTGGCCTAAAGAGGTCATGGGAAAGCATAAACGACCCAACAGACACCGGCAACGCAACTGATGGATACGCTACTGTTTACGATGGTATCCAGTTTATTCTTTCTCATAGTGACGCACACCTTGGTTCTGTTGTTTATTCGCTCTGGAAAAAAGGACAGATTGACTCAACGGAACTTGTCACCATTTACGATAGCCACAGCGGCAGGATGACAATAAGCGCAGAGCTTTATAATCTGTTTCTAAAAATGTTCAATGCACCAGCGTACCTTTATTTATCTGATGAAATGCAGGAGGAATCATACTAATGACACGGACAGAAAAAGACAAAATCAAAGCTTGGGTTGCTCGCAACGGTCGAGTGAGGAAATACCATGAAGAGGTATTAAATAAGGGCAACATCGAGATTGTAGAGAAGAGCGAAGAACTCACGGATGAAGAGATTCTTGCACTCATCAAGTATAATAAGAAGCAGAGTCGGAAGTATGTCCAACCAAAAAAAGGCGGTCGTTTCTTCATGGCCGACTTCGAAACCACCACACAGGAGGCTATGGAGCGCACAGGTGCAGACCACACAGAAGTGTGGGCATGGGCAATTTGCCCTATCCCCTGTAACTACGAGCAAAGGGATGTTGTTATCGGCAACAGCCTTGATAGCTTTATGGAATGGTGCAAGAAGAACCTTCATGAGGACGATATTGTATTCTTCCACAACCTGACCTTCGATGGGTCATTTATCATGAGCTGGCTCCTCAACCACGGTTACAAACAGGAGAAATGTGGCTGGAAGAACAAGAAGCACTTCCGCAATTATGATCTTCTTGCCGGCAGCATGGCAGGCTTCTACAGTTTGACCATTGGTATGGGCAAGGGAGCGTTTCGCTTCCAGGACAGTGCCAAGCTCCTGGCATTTACCGTTTATGAGATTGGTGAGAGCTTCCAGACCAAGGTTCGCAAGAGCCTGATTGACTACGATGTTCACGACAAGGCAGGAGAGTTTATTACTCCAGAAGAAGAAGAATATATTGCAAATGATGTTCTCGTGGTTGCGCAGGCCCTGTATGATACGCTTCTTTCAAGAGGTTATAAAAAAATGACAGCTGGCTCGAATGCTCTTCACGACTTCATCGAGCGTTTTGGCGGTAAAGGGAAGTTCAGGGAGAAATTCCCCGAGCTTGAAGGCGTCGTTTCTCGCAAGAAACCCAGTGAAACCCCTGAAGAGGAAAGAAAGCGCCTGGACTATGAAGACTCTTTTGAGGATAACTTTACACGGAAAAGCTATAGGGGCGCTGTATGCATGACAAAAGAGGGAATTGAGGGTCAAACGCTGAGGGGTATTACCGGCATAACGGTAGACAAGCATAGTATGTATCCTTCTCAGATGCACAGCAAGAGCAAGAATTATTATCCTGTAGGTAAGGGGACATGGACGGATATGGGCATAACTGGTAACATGCGTTCACTGAAACAGATTGAGACAATTCTTGATACTATTGAAAACAACTATGGTAAAAAGGTGAGTTTCCTTTCCTTTATGGTTGATTTCTCAGTGAAACCAGATCATGCCCCTTTTGTTCAGCTCAAGAATTTCTCCAGGTTCGTTCCTAATGAGTTTATCAAGGAAAGTAATGGAATGGTAAGGATGTATATGAGCGATGCAGAGTTCAAGCTCTTTACAGAGCAGTATAAAATCAACGCTTTTCAATTCCTTAAGGCAATCGAATACAAGGCAGAGATTGGTCTCTTTGATGAATTTATTGACTATTGGTATGGAATCAAAGAGAGCAGCAAAGGTGCATTGAAGCAACTGGCAAAGCTGATGTTAAATAGTCTTTATGGTAAGTTTGCATCTTCTCTTGAGGGCGATAGCATGGAAGCACACCTTGGATACACGGACAAGGGAGGAAAATATCATGATGATGGTATTGTTCATTATACACATATTGCAGAAGAGCGTAAGGGTGTATATATTCCAGTTGGTGCCATGGTGACGGCATATGCTCGTTGTGACCTTGTTAGGGCCATCCAGGCGAACTTTGATAACTTCCTTTATTGTGACACCGACTCTCTTCACTTGAAGGGTCTTCCCCGTGGAATTCCCATCACCAAAAAGGATATTTGTACCTGGGGCGTTGAGGGTACATTCAACCGCGCTAAGTACATCCGCCAGAAGACATATTTTGAGGTGGATAATCGTGGCGGGCGTACTGTTCGCTGTGCTGGTCTCCCGCGTTCAGTAGTCAAGGAAGTGGACGGAAAGATTGTCCGGGTTGGCGCCCGTGAACTTGTCAACTTTGACAATTTTGATGTTTACTATGATTTCGCGTCTCCAGACAGCCCATTCAGGGGTTGTAAGCTCCGCCGGCAGACAATTAAGGGCGGCGTAATTCTTGTTCCTACAGACTTTCAGATTAGGGGGTAATTATAGTGAAAGCATACAGTAAGGAGTTTATCAAGGAGCTGGAAAACCGGGTGTTTTGGGAGGGTTCCCCCTACCATGACCCTCGCTTCCTCCTCTCCTATAACCGGATTTTTATCGGTGACATGTCTGGTCGCGGCATAGGTAAGAGTACCAGTTGGAAAGCTGTGCTTCTTCTCCATTGGATGCGCAAGCAGGACGGTATCAACCCTGCCGGCAAGTTCATTGTCATTCGGAGGTTGGATAGTGAATGCAGGCTCCTGTTTGATGCCGATGGATACTGGAAGGACCTCCGGGAGTTTATGCCTGAACTGGAACTAAAGGGAAAATATAGTAAAGATGGTATGTCGGAGTTATCCTGTGATGGAGAGGTGTGTGGGTACGTAATTCCTGTGCTGGCAACCAAGAAGCTCCGTTCTGCTTCTCTCTCCGATGTTGATATCATTATGTATGATGAGTGCATTCCAGAGGATAATCAGTACAAGGGTGGGCGCGACGACCCAATGATGGAACCCCGGCTCTGTCAGTCGCTCTACGTGACTGTTGCCCGTGGAATCAATAAGCGTGTGCGTCCTGAAGTGAAGCTGATTCTTTGTGGTAATATCAACGACTACTACAACCCGTTTTTTGTGTTCTTTGGGATAGCAGGCAAAATCAAGTCAGACACTAAGGTAATGCGAGGTAAGTTCTGGGTGTACTACAAGAACCCGGCGGAACAAATCAGGAGCGAGATTGAAGAAAGCCAGATGGGAGATATGTTGAAAGCTACGGATTACGCCATTTCCGCCCTGGGTGGAATCGGAGGGCAGGTGGAAGGGTCAAACATTGAGAAAAAGCCAAGGGGTAAATATTTCTGTGGTCTCCGTTTCGAAAGGAAGGAATACGGTGTCTATGAAGTGGAGGGCGATGGTTATGTGATTACGAATGACCACGACCCAAAGAGTCTTTGGAACTATGCTCTGACAACAAAGGACATGAGAAAGGGCTTTCCGTTGGCGAACGCCAAGACCCGCTCCTGGAAAATCCAATTGCTCTATCAGGCATGGGCACGGGGCATGGTCTACTATGATACAGAGAGTATTAAAATGATGTGGGTACAGTATACAAATAGGAGAGGGTATATGTAATACCGGTTAGATTTAACAACTTCATATAAGGAAATTGAACCTGCCCCTCAGCACACTCTCAAACCGTTCCGGATACCAGCCCTGACAGGCCCGGAGCGGGGTCGGAGTGGTACCCGGATGAGAGAACACCTGAGGCAAGCAGGTTCAATTTTTTTGTATGGAGGTTAACCTATGGACAGAGCAAAAGCCAAGGAACTGCTTTCCAAGGCAATCGACCCTAATACCGCCCCTGCGGCGCTGGCTGAACTCCGAGACTTGATTGAGAGCGACACCGTCAACATCGAGAGCCTGACCGCTGACAATACCAGCAAGAGCGAACAGATTGCACAGCTCCAGAGGGACAACGTCAAGCTCTTCCTCCAGACCGGCAAGCCCGATGACCCTGCCAGGGGTGAACCCGAAAAGAATGCCTATGATCTTTTCGAGGAAAAAATCAACACAGCTTTGAAAGGAGTAATTGAAAATGGCAAAGATTAGAGTAGCGAACGCCGCTCCGCGATTTACCAATGCGGAGATTTGGAATGTTATCCGGGCAAAGTTTCCCAACTTCGCCTCCCACACCAGCGAGGGGACCGCTGAGCTGTTCTCCGAGCGGGGGTTTGAGGCGCTGAAGCAGAGCGACCCTACGGCGCTGAATGACTTTTTTGGTCTGAGCATTCGGGTCTATCTGAATCTGGTCAACATCTCCCACGCAACTGACCGCCTTGCGGACGTTGGCTTTGGTGAAAGCTTCCAGACGCCCTATGGCGGTATGATTCAGCGTCTTGCCACCTACAGCATCAAGCCTATCTCCCCTAAGTACCGCAATCTTCAGGATGGCAAGAGCGTTGACCCGTTTGTGGTCCGCAAGCCTGTCACCTCCGAGCGGTTCTGGAAGCAGAACTTCGACTACCAGAACATGATTACAATTCAGGATGACTTCCAGATGAAGACCATCTTCATCAGTGAGTACGGTATGAGCGAGTACATCGCTGGTATTCTTCAGGGTATGGAGAATGGTTGGATCGTGCAGAAGTACGAGAACAAGCTGGAGGCGCTCAATGCGGCACTGAACAGCACCACCTATCCTCTTGCTAACACCCAGGTCTTCAACCTGGAATATGCCAACCCCGATGCTCCAACCGCAGAAGAGCTGCGCAAAACCATCAATAGCATTAAGAAGGCTAAGAGCGCCCTGCTCATGGGTCCTCAGACCTCTGCCTTCAACCCAATGGGCTTTGCAAGCGTTCAGGATGAGTCCCGGCTGAAGCTGCTGGTTCGCCCCGGCTTCCTGGCTGATTTGGACACTGAGGTTCTGTATAGCGCATTTGATGGTTCCAAGCTCTCCGCGGAGATTGACATTATCGAGGTCCCCCACTTTGGAGGGCTGAAGCCCACCACGGACGGCGCTACGCCTGCGTACCCTGTGTATGGTTCCTTTGGTGAGGTAATCGGTTTCAGCGCTACTCAGGGGAGTAACACCGCAGAGCTGAAGGGAGAGAATATTGTATGGGTTGACCCGAATGCTGACGTAAAGGCTATCCTTGCTGACAAGGGCATGATCTTCGAGGGTATTCAGAACAACTACGAGGTCCGGCCCATCACCAACCCTGCCGGCCTCTACACGAACTACTGGGCATCTGCGCCTGGTAACTTCATTGGGTGGGACCCAATCTACAACTTCATTGTCTTTAAGACCGGAGAGGTGGCGTAAGCCGCCTCCCGGCGTATAGGAGGTAATTATGGGACAAGAGTATAATCTGAAGCTGTTCTATGAGACAGGTTTCGACAGGTATAACCGTCCTGATAGCCTGGAGCGTCTGAACGGAGCTACGATGAAGGTCTTTGCCTCTCCCTACCTCCGTCAAGATAAGTTTATCCAGTCTATCAAGATTGATGCCTCATTCACAGAGGTAGAGGGCGCAGACTATGCTGTTATTGGTTCTTCCCCGTTCTTTGTGACCGGTGTTGTAATGATTGCCGACCACACTGCCCAGGTAAGTCTGGAATATGATGAAATCTGCGCAGTGGGAGTAAGCAATATTCAAGTTGTAGGAGGGTGGGTTAAGCGCCGGCATGTAGCGGTTGACACTCCCTTCACAAATGATATCAACGAACCATTTCAACCAAGGGAACATCTTCAGATTGATGAGGGTGTGGAGGTTGGTTTCACTGGCACAAATGAAACGGTTGTGGCTTCTACGCTCTCACTCCGTAATAAGGATTTGGAAGCGGCTCGCACCTATATGGACAACTCCCAGAATCTAACCGTAACGGTCCCAGACGTCTCCCCTGTTCCATATGAGACGGTATGTGTAATTCCTTCTCTGGAAGCTGACGTCACACGTGAATACAAACTCCCAATGACCCTACTTTTCCGAAATCTGTTCGGGGTCACTAATGTAGATATACAAAGTGGAATCGGAGCGTTAAGGGGGCTTGGCCTGGAAAACGCCATTACGGCCAGCTATCTGATTCCGAATGATGCATTCAATTCTTCCTCTGGGAGTACTGAATACCTGAATGAGGTGGAAAGAATGATAGGGCTGTCAAAAGAGGAGGACAGCGGGCTTGACTTTGTGTTTGGGAGCTACAAGAACAAGAAGGTTTATATGGGTCAGTACACCCATTACACGATTGCCAATATTGCAACAGGTAATCAGGCTGACTTCATGCCTGAGGATATCTATTTCAATGAGAACAGCATGAAGGTCACCATCTACGCAGACCCGTGTCCAACAGGCAAACCATTCTGCCGGCCTAAACACTTCCGAAAGAACAAGCTAGCTCTTTGGATGGCCTCAATTGCCGGAGCGCAATGGTTGAATGCCCCTATCCGCTTTGAGGAAGGTGAGATCAGCGGTTTCTCCAAACATATGAAACAGGTCACCTACGCCAATGAGATGATAAATGCCAACCTTGAGATTGCTGAACTCCAAGCGGGGCTTTCCCTGTTGGGCGGAAGTGTTGGAAACATCACTGATGGAAGCAACGGAGTGGGTTGGGGAACCACCGGCGCCGGTGTTGGTTTCGTCCAGGGGTTCAACCCCTCGGGGGTATTGACCGGCGGTCTAAAGAGTGTGGCGTCTCTTGGCATGAACAGCATCGGTATGTTTGCCAACCGCGATATCAGCGCTGAAATGGCACGGCTGCAGAAGAATAGAAATATTCAATCTGTAATTGACCTTGCCCGTCCTGAAATCATCTTCCCTATGAGTGACAACATGGCGGCATACTACGGACACAAGTTTATTGTGTACCGTACCCGCATGACAAACAGCGACATGGCAAGGTTTGACAAGTTCCTGACCATGTACGGCTACGCCGTTGACGAACCATTCACGGTCGACGCCCTGACTTGCCGGCAGAAATTCAACTACATCACTCTACAGGACGCTCAAATAAAAATTCCTGGCTTTGGTGTCTCCATCAGGGAGAGAGTCACCGCCACGCTTGCCGCTGGTGTTCGTATCTGGCATAAACTCCCTGCCCCTGAAGACTATAACGATAACCCGATTGTGGAGGTGTCATAATGTGGTATAATTGGCTTTTTCTGCCATCGGATTCCCGCATGTGTAAAAATCTGAATAAGTACAATAACTCTCTGGAGTTTCAGATGTGGTTCACACGCCTGTTCTGTATGATCTTCGAGATGATTCACATTGACGGGCTTCCTGAGACCTGCAACGAACGATATTTCAAAATGTGTCTGCTCAACAGCGGTACAGCCTGTCTTGTAGAAAAGGATGGCGTAATCCTTTCACTAGGCGCGGCCCCGGAGGGAGAGTATAATGTATATGGAGAATGGAAGAAAGTACTTGCGTACGGCTTCAATACCCCTGTCGGCACTTTCGAGCTTTATATGCCTGGTGCTGGTAATGAGGACAGCGCTGACGCTGTGCTTTGTCGGGCTAATGCTATGCAGTATCCACCTATTTTCCAGATTTACCGTATGGCTGAAAAGCTGGCTGATGCAACGCGCACGCTAGACACTCTAGGCCGGCAGCTGAAGAACACCCGCATCGTCCTTTGTGAAGAGTCCATGGTAAAATCCTTTGTCTCTATCATGAAGAAGATGTACGACAATGAACTTGTCACCTATGCCGGCAAGAGCATTGACCCGGATGCCATCAAGAACATTCCCACAAGTATCGACGCCAACCTCATAACAACCGCATGGGATAACTATCGTAATCTCATTGACGTCTTCTGCACCCAGTGGGGTATCGGTAACACTAACCACACTGATAAGAAAGAGCGTCTTGTTGTTGCGGAGGTACAGGGCAATGACGCATATACGGAATGTAATAAAGAAATTCTTGTCGAGAGCCTCAACCGCTTTGCGGCGGATGCTAACAAGGTTTTCGGCTTGGATATTACTATTCGATATGAGAATGGAGGTGAGAGTAATGAGAACCGAGAAGACAGTGAAACAGAGCGTTGGTCTGACGGTGGACGCGAAAGCGGAGGTGGAGAAGACTGAGCATGGCTTTCGCGGTGATGTTTCCGGTAATGCCGAAGCTTTTCGTGTGGAAAGCGAAATCAGAGAGGGAGAGGAGGTAAAAGAAAGTGAGTGAGTTCAAGAAGTTCGGACCGCTCATTGATGAAAAGGGTTTGGGATGGGTCTTCTCTGCAAGCTCCATCCCTACCCCTATTCAGGAGCAGGTCAAGGATTGGTTTTATTACAGGCGAATCAATGATGCCAGCGAAGACAAGTTCCAGCGGATGTTCAAGCGCAAGCTCTACGCTGTCGAACCCCGCTTTCTTGCTCTGATGTCCGCTCAGGCTATGGAGATTGACCCGCTTGTGCAGGAGATGTTCGAAGCTACGGTGGCGGCTACCCGTGAGGGCAAGACCGTTGTCAATGAGGCCGGAACAGAGACGGCAACGGGAGAAGGTAGTAACACTCAGCACCGAACTGGAAATAACACTTCCAACACCACTACAACCGGTGAAAGCTCTGGCACTTCTAAGGCCACCGCCAACAGTGATGTATCCGGTAATGAGTCCACAACCCACACCATTGATGAAAACGGCAGTGATAGCACAACTCATACAGGTGGAGAAGCCCGTGCAGACAGCGCCTACCCCGAGTCTGCCCTTTCCACCCCCGGTCCTCTCCCCACACCCGACACAATTACCCTGACACATCTTGCCAATATGACCGTCAACAACCGGAACTCTCATGACGGTACGCTGACCGTCAGGAAGGGCAATAACAAGGATGAAGGTACTAGGAGTTCTCACACTGAGGGAACCACTAATGGGGAGACAACTGGGAGGACGTCTGGAAGCTCTGAGGGGACAGTTGTAACGTCTGAGGATATTACGGGGAGTAATACTTCTAATAATTCGATTACAAGGGGTAGAGACTCAACAACCACTAATGACGGAAAAGATTCTTCTACTACCACAAACAAGGGTAGACACATGAGTGCGCAGGAACTTCTTTCCAAGTACCTCGACTTTATCTACAGGTGTGATGCTATCCTCTGGTTTGTCAATGAGCTGGAAGGGTGCTTCCTGGCTGTCTATGACGATAGCGGTGTTGACTGCTTTGTCTGGGATGGTGACGGAGAAGCTGGGAAGGATGGGAAGGACGGTGTTACGTTTGTTCCGCATGTTCAGGTGCTGGCAAATGGTTATCGCCTTTATTGGACAAATGACGGAAGGTTGCCGAATCCGGACCCTATGGAGATTATGAACGGTGAGAACGGAGCCCCGGGTACTGTGGGTCCTGTTGGTCCTTCCGGCCCTGCTGGCGCTGTGTTCACTCCAATGGTTACTGAGATAGAGGGCGGTATTCGTCTGTCATGGAGCAACAACGGAGAATTACCTAATCCCGACCCTGTCGAAATTAAGGGCAGCGGCTCTTCTCTTTCTGGTCCCTCGGGTTTTTTGGTGGGTAATGTGAACGGCGAAGCGAAAAGCGTCATTATAAGACCCGGGGAGGATGGATATCTCGAAGGAGGTATGGTCCTCTGTGGGAGACGAGACACAAACCAGATATACGACATGTATTACAAGAAATTGGATATGGCAACACGAGTCAAATCTAATAACTATGTTATTACGCAAAGCGGATCAAATAAAAAAGGCGCAACATTCACTGACAAAGTGAACGGGATTAGGGTTATGAATTTTGCCCTCGGAGACGGTAGCAGACATTTTGCTATATTGTTTGTTAATACGAGTATTAACACTCTTGCCTTTTGTGATTCTAACGATATTAGCTTCACAACAAGGAGGTTTGATCTCCCATTGAGTTGGGACGTGACATATGTAACAGATAAAACCCTAACGTTTACACCCGATACTACAGCAGCCACTAACTCCGCTTGGGCTGAGCTTATGGAGGTAACACAATGAACACTGTCAGCAAAATTCTTTCCGTTGCGAGGGGTGAAATTGGAACCACTGAGAAGGGTTCAAATAATGTGACATATAACGATGAATATTACGGAGGACCCGGTCACAACTACGCCTGGTGTGTTGTGTTCGTTTGGTGGGTGTTCAAACATGCTGACATGTCCGGGTTGTTCTGTGCCGGCAAGAAAATGAACCAGTGTACGAAGGTTATGAAATATGCAAAGGACTCAGGCTGTTGGGTGACAAAAGACTACAAGGCTGGAGACTTGCTCCTGTTTGACTGGAATGGAGATGGTGTTCCCGAACACATTGGGATTCTTGAATATGACCAGGAGCCGGGAGGGTCCAGACTCAAGACCATCGAAGGAAACACAACCAACGAGGACAAAAGTAAAGAGGGTGTATTTAGAAAGTTTCGAAATGTCTCAAATGTTCTCGGTGCCTATCGCCCTTCCTATCCCTCTGATGAGGAGAAACCTGGTGCATGGGCAAGGGACGCTTGTGAATGGGCGATGGATAGGGGAATTATCAGAGGGTACGGCAACGGTGTCTATGGTTGGGGGTCGTATATTACAAGAGAGGAAATGGCGGTTATGCTCCGCCGGTTCTATGAGCTGGATAAAGAGTAATCCCGCTGAAAACGTAACAAGAGCTGCGGGAGGGATAATGCCATTTATGCAATATCCCTCCCCTGCCTTTCTCCCTCCCTCTGACGCTGCTGAATTTCTGAAATACTGTCGAGATAATAAATTAACGGGGAATAGCTATAGCTGGAAGCTGACACCGACATACGGGGACTTATTTGCGGACTATTCTGGAATGCGTGTGGGAGCTGCCGACTGGGGCGGTTTGCCGCCCGTTGAATTTTGTATGCGGACTCAGCCTGTTAGTGGAAACCTCCGTGTTGCCGGAGCTGTTGCTGATGTCACAAGAAAGATTGTTGGTGGAAATTATCCAACAGCCCTACTTGCCGCTAATTTTTATCTATACTGTCTTTATTTTGGAATAGACAGTACTGAACCTATTACTCTTCACGGTGGATTCTCCTATTCGTTTAATTGGTCAGGCTCCACTGGAGGTGAACAGGTGAAACGGAAGAGAACGTGGATGAAACAGGGGAGAGGCACTTCAGCCGGAAATATCAATGGTATAGACTTTTCCCCGAACAAGGTTTATCAGTTATGGAACGTAAACAAGGTGAATATGGCTTTCCTGAACTCTCCGATATTTGTTAGAACTGAGGTTACACCGTTTGGAGGGCTGTTCGACTTTGGTGAAGGATTTGAAGCGGCACAGCCTGTTTGTGTCTGTCCCGCTGGTGCTGTGGATTATTCAAAAGAATGGTCGATAACGGTGACCCCGGTGCCGTCTGCCAATATCATTCGTCACGAGTCCAGCAATATGCCGTTTTGTGCGTTGTCAGGGTTGAACTATAGAGAGTATGCGCTGTTGTTGATTGCTGACTATACGGCTTCGAAAATCATCAATAACCCTGTTTATCCAAATGGTATTATATAGAGATAGCCCTCCATATTGGAGGGCTTTTCTCATACGTAATAATTGTCCGCCTTGATACGCTCATCGTACCAATAGTCAACAGTTTCCCGCAGAAGCTTGTAATCCCTACGCCTTGAAAGGTAGATGCAAGCGGCGCTGAAAACATCATCTATCAGCTCATTTCTATCAAGCGCTTCAAGACCTCTTTTAGTGAAGATGGTGCCGCTAAACAGAGGAAAATGTTTTTTAGGGTCAAAAGCAGTGACTTCAAGCATTGAACTCTTGGCGATTTTGCGTGGTACTCGCTCAATATAATGACGCTCGAAATCGATGATAAAATCATCCTTTGCAGTGGAAAAGTAATACACGTTTCTCATTTCTTTTTTCTCCTTCAATTTAATAAAAAGTGTTTCTTCGTCAAAGAAATAGCTATCCACGTCTTTTACAATTAAATCAGGATATCTATTTTGTGTCGACACATGTGGTTATGCACGGTTAGTAAATGCTTCCATTTCTGCCTTGTCATCAAAGCAAATTGGCTTTATCGACTCAATAAAAAGAGCAAAGTCTTTTTTCAACATAACTAAATGTTTTCCATCAATAAATACACTCTGAAATATTCCTGTCGAAAAAATAGAAGGTTTTACATCCTCGAAGGGTGCCACGAACCTGTTCGTGCTAACCAAAAAATCCAAAAGCTGCTTCTCTTCGTAAATTATCATAATCCACGCCCACCCTGGCGCTCCCTCTCTCTCTCTCCCCGCCCCTGTGGCGGTCGTGTCAAGTTGAGGGGTTCCTTTCATATAATGGGTTATAT
>OOIH01000157.1_pt1 | contig 12926 bp, 10 predicted proteins | sample 1691801 | NCBI WGS metagenome assembly OOIH01 (sample SAMEA1061690, study PRJEB22710) | metagenome
GGTCGGAGCGGGAAGCCGTAGACCTTATGCTTCGGTCACTACAACCGGCTCCCCCAAGAGCATTACTACCTCTCTCACCCCTCCCGTACCACACAGCGAACGGCAAAACCGTCCCCGCGGTAATAGTTATTCTGAGGGCCGACACCCGTCGGGCCCGTATTCAAGTAGTGACCGTACGTAGCAGAGCCAGCAGTAGTAGACCACCAGTAGCCACCTGTGACGCGTGCGCTGATGTAGCCATTCGAGCGATTGTAGTAGCCCGTACGGAGAAAGTTGAGAGGCCAGTTATTAATCTTATTATAGCCTTCCGTACTGTTATTCCGCCAAAATCAAAGTACGGCGATATTATGGTATCGTATAACTAATATTTCAATAGAAGAAATGCGTCAAAAAACGCGCTTATCTTTTAATTATATCACAGATTAATTCTAAAGTCAATGACTTGCGAGAAAAAGAACGAAAACCAAGTGCTAATGTTGTGAAAAGTACAACAGTTAGTGTGGTCTAGAAAATCTGGTTTAGCACTCTTGACTTATGAGTGCTAGTCGTGCTATAATGGAAAGATAGATAGGAATTTTAAACACAGGAATTATAAGGTATAATTAGACAATGGATAACGACTTCAATGATATTATGAGCCGGCTGTCGGAGAACGCGAAGTTTGCTCTGCAAAAGGCAGATTTGTTTTCTAAGAAATACGGTAACGGCTATATGGGGACTGAGCATATTTTAATGGGGGTTGCGGCGCAGGATTCGTCGCGTGGCGCAGAGTTACTCAGAGCGTTTGATGTTACTTTGGAGCGACTTGAAAATGCGCTCGGTCAGGAAGCGCGCGACGTCCCGGATGGTGGCTCAATGGCGATGATGTCGCTTTCGGAAGCGGCGGTGCTGACGATTCGGATGGCGGATAATTTTTCTTTGGCGCATGGCGGCGATGGCGTAATTAGTACGATTCATTTGCTTGATGCAATGTTTAAGCAGCCGAATTCGCGCGCGGCGATTCTCTTGGAACAGCTAGGAGTGGGCGAGCTGGACTTTGGGGCGGCTTTGGAAGCAGAGTATCGGGTGATGGCGGAGCGTGAGCACAATATTGAACTCAAGAAAGAATTCAAACACGGCGGGCAGCTTAAATGGCTAAAGCGCTATGGCCAAGATCTGACCGATTTGGCCAAAGAGGGTAAACTCGACAATGTTATCGGGCGCGAGCGCGAAATCGAACGTGTTATCACAGTACTGAGCCGGCGGACAAAGTCGAACCCGGTTCTAATTGGTGAAGCTGGCGTAGGCAAGACCGCGATTGTCGAAGGTTTGGCTGAGCGCATCGTCAAAAATGATGTTCCGGCGGTGCTGATTGGTCGGCGAATTTATCAAGTTGACCTTTCAAACTTAGTTGCGGGCACGAAATTCCGTGGCGAGTTTGAGGAGCGGATCAAGGGCGTAATTGACGAAGCAATCAAAAATGAAGATGTAATTCTGTTTATCGACGAGCTACATCTACTAACTGGCGCTGGGGCGGGCGAAGGTTCGATGGATGCTGCTAATATCTTGAAGCCGGCTCTCGCGCGTGGGCGAATTCAGCTGATTGGTGCCACTACGATGGATGAATATCGCAAGCAAATCGAAAATGACAAGGCGCTTTCGCGGCGTTTCCAGACTGTGATTGTTGAGGAACCAACCCCCGAGGTAACCCTGAAAATCCTTAAAGGCGTGAAAAAGCACTACGAAAAACATCACGCCGTGGAAATTCCTGATGAAATGCTAGAAATGGCGATTAATATGTCCGGGCGCTATATTAATGATCGCTATATGCCGGACAAGGTAATTGATGTGATCGACGAGGCGGCAGCGATTCGTAAAGTGAAAGCCGACAAGGAAAACGGCTCAAGTTATCGCAAGCTCAAAATTGAAATGCAAGAAGTACGCAGCAAAATGGAAGAAATGGCGGATAAGGAAGATTTTGAGGCGGCGGAATTTTGCCAAAATAAGCTCAAAGACCTCGAGAAACAACTCAAGGCGGCAGAGAAAAAGGATGAAAAATTGCCAGTGCTCACGGAAGACGACTTGGCGCTCGCAATTTCGCTCAAAACGGGGATTCCGGTGGCAAAAGTGCACGGTTCGGAAGTTGAGGCACTGGGAAATCTCGAGAACCATCTCAAAAAATCGGTAATCGGGCAAAACGAAGCGGTCTCGGCGGTCGCCAAAGCGATTCGGCGCGGGCGCAGTGGAATTGCCAACCCAAATCGACCAATTGGCTCTTTCTTGTTTATGGGACCGACTGGAGTGGGCAAGACTGAGTTGGCGCGAGTGGTGGCGCGCGAAGTTTTTGGCGGTGAAAATGCTTTGATTAAAATTGACATGAGCGAATTCGGCGAGAAACATAACGTTTCGCGACTAGTTGGTGCGCCAGCGGGGTATGTCGGTTATGAAGACGGTGGGAAATTGACTGAGGCGGTGCGCCGACATCCGTATTCGGTGGTGTTGTTTGACGAAATCGAAAAGGCGCATCCGGATGTATTTAATATGCTACTGCAGATTCTTGAGGACGGTTGCTTGACTGATGGGCAAGGGAACCGTGTAAAATTCAATAATACAGTGGTAATTTTGACTTCGAATCTCGGTGCGGATGAAATGTATCGTGAGAGTGAGCTCGGTTTTACTGCGAAAGGACTCAAAGAAAAGCGCGAGCTGACGGCTGAATACGAAGCGAGCAAGGCGACGGCAATGCGGGCGCTCAAGAAAGTTATGAAACCGGAATTGATTAACCGTCTAGATGCGATTTTGGTCTTCCACGCGCTTACACACGATAATGTCGAAAAGATTTTTGACAATTTGCTCGACGAGCTGAAGAAGCGTCTTGCGACCAAGGGGCTGAGTGTGAAATTGGCTCCGGAAGTGAAAGAATATCTGATCGAGCAGGGTTATGACCCGAAAAACGGTGCACGGCCGCTACGCCGGATGATTGAAGATAAAATTGAATCGCTGATTGCGGATCGGATGATTTCCGGTGAGCTGGATGATGGCAATATCGCGGAAATTAGTCAGGACAAAGCGGACCCAGAAAAACTAATTTTGAAGGTGGCAAATGGCTAAGCTAAAATCAGAAGAGTTAAAGAAAAGTTTGTCTGAGGAACCACAAAAGGTGCCAAAGAAGCGCGCAAAAAGTCGTGATCTTTTGACGGCGGTGATTTTGATGGTGCTGATGACGTTGGGCTGGGGAATCTTGAACAGCTGGCCAGTGCGTGATTTTTGGCAAAGCCTAGGTTATGAGCCAAGCGCCAAAGTTGCCGAGGTGCATGACGCGCTTGAGCTGACGGATGAAGGGCGACGGATTTTCCGTAGTGCTCGCCCGGTGCTCGAGGGTAGCGAGGCGTTCAATGCGCACTGCGATAGTCATAATCTCGAGGTTGCCTTGCTTGGCTGTTATACTGGTGGCCAGATCTATGTCTATGAAGTCACAAATCAAGAACTGGTAGACGCTAATAAAGTTACAATGGCGCACGAACTTTTGCATGCAACTTGGCTCAGGATGAATGAGCGTGAACGCCAAAAAGTGACCGAGCTGATGGGGCAAGTTGACGCGGCGAACACCGCCGAGTGGGAGCAAGAAGAGTTGGAGGCTTATGCCGATAAAGACCCAGAAGTCTTGACCGAGGAAAAATATACACGTATCGGCACTAAAATCCGCGATTTGCCAGAGGAGCTGGAACGGCACTACGCACGCTATTTCCAAAATCGAGCCAAAATTGTTGGGTTCTATGAGAATTATCAAGCGCCGTTTACAAAGTTGAAGTCTGAGACTGAGAAGCTGGGAGCAGAAATTGTCGACGAACGTGCGGCGATTGCGAGTGATCGGTCCGCTTACGAAACAAAACTAGAAAATCTTAATCAGGCAATTCAAAAATTTAATCGTTGTGCGAATACCGCGGGTTGTTTTACGAGCGATGCGGTGTTTCAGTCACAGAAAAATACTTTGAATGCTGAGCAGACGAATTTGGATGCTGAGCGCTTGAGCTTAAATAGTCGTATTGACCAAACAAATGCGAAGTTGGTCGAGTACCAGCAGAACTTGCGAACGCTTGGCGAGCTGAACGACGCGATGAATTCTAATGCAATCGAAAGTTTATAAGAAAGGAATCAAATGAGAAAATTACAAAATTATTTAGTACCAACCGTGGTCGAGGAAACAACCAAGGGTGAGCGCGCCTATGATATTTATTCGCGTTTACTGAACGATCGGATTGTTTTTCTCGGCGAACAAGTTGATAGCCATACTGCAAATCTCGTGGTGGCGCAGTTGCTATATTTGGCGGCAGAAGATCCGAAGCGCGATATCAAACTTTACATTAACTCCCCGGGAGGCAGTGTGTATGATGGTCTTGCGATTATTGATACAATGAATTACATTCAGCCGGATGTGCAGACGATTGGAGTTGGTTTGCAGGCTAGTATGGGGGCAATGCTTCTGAGCTGCGGCGCTAAGGGCAAGCGCTTTGTGCTGCCGAATGCGCGCGTGATGATTCATCAGCCGTCTTATGGTGCGGGTCAGGCCAAGGTAACCGACCAAGAAATCGAGTTAAGGGAAGGACTTTATTTGAAGCAGCGCCTGATTGATATTCTTGCCGAACAAACTGGAAAAGACAAGAAGACTATTGAACGCGATATGGATCGTGACAACTGGATGTCGGCCGAAGAAGCGAAAGATTACGGAATTATTGACGAAGTGATCAAGTGAAGTGAACGTGTCTAGATTAGCACAGGCCAACTGCCGGGCTCAGAGCTCGGCACCTTTTCTAGCCTTGTTAGCCCACTGGTCGGCTAGCTCGTTTTCGGGCGTGCCTACGTGCCCGCGCGTCCAAATTAGCTGCACTGATCTTTCGCGATAGAGTTCATAGAGCTGTTTAACAAGATCAAGATTTTTGATTTCGCCGGATTTCTTTTTCCAGCCATTACGTTTCCAAGCTGGTGCCCATTTTGTTAGCACATTGACCCAAAATTCGGAATCGGTATGAATCTCCGAGGGGGAATCGCCAGCGTATTCAATCGCAGCAATTAAGGCTTTCGCCTCCATGCGGATATTAGTTGTCTTTGGTTCTCGCCCGAGTGCAACCGGCTTATCGCCTTCAATTACCGCAAAACCGCCCGGGCCAGGGTTGGGGCAGGCACTACCATCAGTCCAAAGAATCTTTTTTTCCATATATGAGCATTATACCACAAAAAACCGGCCTAGATTTTTGCAGCTAGGATTATCTTGATTCTATCATAACATAAGATTTTTGTCAACAGGAAAATGGGTTTTCCAGCCTTGGAGTTTTAGGCAAAGTGTGATAGACTAGTGTTAGCGAGGTAATACAGAGAATATTACCTAACTTTTGGGGAGAAAAGTGTGAATAAAAAAGTTTTGGCAGCAGTCTTGGCGGTGCTTGGTCTCGCGGCGATTAGCTATGTCGGGGCTCACGAAGTAGCGGCAACGGTAAAAGATCTAGCGCTGAGTCGGGCGCGTGATCAGGCGGTTAGTACGGTTGGTCAAGCAGCGACGCGACCGGGTGCAGATCAATATGTTGCCTATCTGAATAAATTAGTGGCAAAGGCGGATTGCTATCTGAATGGGCCGCAGGCGACATGTGACTATAACGAAACTGAGGTGCGAGAATTGACGGCGGCGCTAGATGAAGGCGCGCGGGCGACGCAGTATCTGACGGCGGATTATAGGCCGAGTAAAAACAATTCAACGGGAGCGACTGCTCCAGCGAGCAATGCAAAAAATCAAAATACCACCACAAAAACTAATCAAGCTAGCCAAAATCCGACGACTACAGCGAATTCGCCAGCGATAAACCGCGCAGCAACAAGTAGCGTAGCGCGTACCGATGATGGAGAGGACATTGAAAGCTCGGATGAAGGCGGCGCGGCGGTAGCGACTAACGTCGAGGTACCAAAGGCAAGCGAGGAAGCAACTAGTTCACAAAATGATGCGGTGAAAGATAACGCTCCACTAAGAGTGGGGCTGGCGGTGCTGGCTGGAGTAGTGATTTTGACCGCAGGGGTAACTATAATTTGGAAATGGAGCAAGGGAAATGTCTAGAATTAAGGTGATGGCTTTGCCAAGCGCACAAATTCGGATTCGCGTGACGATTAAAAAATAGAACGACGGGTTTTGTGCTATAATTGAAGCATGAAAAAGCTCATTGTTAAAAGCCGTTTGCTGGACGAGAATCGTTTTACTACCCAAATTGCGGATATTGGGCGGGAACTCACACCAGTGATTTGGCAGCATGAGCGTGTTTATGTTCCGCATGATTATCGCGAAGGGCAGAATCTGCCACGTTTGATTACTCGAACTGAAGTGCGAGATACGAATATGCCAGCGATTTATTCACTACATCTCAAGCGGCATATTGAGGATAGTGGGCTTGATTGGGTTAATGTTACGAAAGTAAGCGACTATAATGAAACTTCGGGGATTATTCATCAACTGGGATTCCAAAAGGTGGCCGAGATCAGCCGTCAACGTCGAGAACTAATGCTGGATGAGCGCACAGTGATTTATTTAGATCGAGTTGAAGGCTTGAACGAGGCGTTTTTGAAAATCGAGGCTGATCTTGAGGAAGGTGAGCCGATTGATGCTCTTAGACAGGATTTGTTTAAGATTTTGGAGATGTTGGGGCAAAAGACTTTTGTAATGGAGACGTATGCGAATTTGACGGCGCATAATGGGGCGGCACAAGAGTATTTATTACCCGAGCAGTAGAAGTCAGCTCTCTTGAAACCTGGACTTGTTTGTTGCAAAAAGAACAACGGGATGAGCCTTGCTTATGGAAAACTGACCGTCCACTCCCGTTGGGCAGTTAAAAAGTTTTTACTTAGCTTATGCTCCTCGCGGCGGTTCTCCTTCCGGCGCCGAAAGGAGTTTTTTGGACTTAATTTCGTAGCGTCGACCATTGACTGGGGAAACATAATAATCTTCCGATAAGAGATTGACGAACATACTCAGATCGCGATCGTCCATGATGATAATTGAGCCATCATCATCGGTCATTAGCTCGAGTTGCATTTCGTCAGCATATTCAATCAATTTTTCTTGAGGCATTTCTTCGGCAATATCAAGTGCTTGGAGTTTTTTGATTAAAGGTTTACGGTCTTGAAGTAGACTATTTAGCGTCAAGCCCTCGGCGAAGCTGAGTTTGTATTTCTCACTCAGCTCTTTGGCTTTGCTGTCGGCAATCACTTGAGATTTGTAATCGTATTGGAACAAATGTTCAAATTTGGATTGGTTGAAAATAATGACATTGCCATCAATAATTGCGACTTGGTTGTCTTCGGGCATTTTGAGGGCGACTTCAGCCGAGAACGGCTCGAAACTTTCGCCGTTCAACTCCCAAGATGTGCCGCCTTTGAGGGCACTGGACGGGGAAATACCCTTTGCGATGTAGAAAGTTTTGGTTTCGCCATTGTCTCCCGGGTAAGTGAATTTCGCAATGATGCCTTTGATCTTTTTGAACTCATCAACATGATCGTTGTAGGAATCGATGTTGCGATATTCGTGTTCAATAAGATGGATTAAAGTTTCGGCGCGTCCGACTTTACCGAGTTTGGTGCGATAAATTACTTTGTCTTCGCCATCGGATTTTTCGTACTCACGGCATTCAAGGCCTTTGTCGGCTTCTTTGATAATGTAGCCGGCGGCTTCTTGCATGAATAAAGCTTTGACGCTGGCAGCTAGGGAATCGGCATAACGCACTCGAAACGGGGTGTAGTTTTTGTTAAAGAGAAATAGTTCGACCGAAACATTATTTTTTACTTCGTCGATTTCGTTGGCCCAATGAAAAACATCAAAGCTGTCATCAGTGGCGGAACTGCCATTACTGGCGTCGTTGGAATTATCTCTATCAATATCCACTTCGGCATCCGAGTCGGTATTTACTAAGTTTTCTGCGGCTATATCAGTAACATCACTAGCTTCTGCTACCGCAAGCTCTTCTACGGTTTCGTCGGTGATGCCAGTTGTAGTGTTTTCATCCAATTCGGGATTCTCTTCCATAATCTACCTCTCTTATTTTAGACATTATAACACGATAATACTGGTAGAGCTAATAAATATTATAGAACAGCAGAGCTACTACATCACTCACATCGTTTAACTTCGTGAGGGTCTTGACCGCTCTGCCGTTCTGTAATCCAGCATATGGCATAGAAGACAAAAACTACAAGCATGAGCGACATCTATATATTATCCACATCTTTGCCGACTTTTCCACGATTCTAAAACGTCAGTGTGGAAAAGTTTTGACAGGTTATAAATAGGGGCGGGGAATTAAAATTGTGGAAAACTTTAGGCTAATATCCAGACAGAAATTAACTTTTCCCCAAAAATCACCCTTGCAAAATTAGATAGAAGCGGTTAAACTTAAATCAGTGGACGAACACCCACATAAACACATAAAACAAAAGTTCAATAATCGCAAGATAGTTATTTAACAAAGTTTGAGATCGGCCAACTGGGAGTTTTTGCACGCGTTTGGAATACGCGTCATCGAATTCAATAGGCACATACTAACAAACACCTCCCAAATTAACTCTGATTGCTAGATTTTCTAGCTACAAAGTACGCTATAAGTCTCTCAACGGCCATGATGTATGATTCGCAACTTGTGATTCGATCGTGGTGGATTAAAGTGTATAAACAAACAAAAATTTCGAAAAAACAAAAATGCGGAAATTTCTAGTTGAACGGTCTCAAACGAAGCGTGTATAATATACACATGAAGGAACTTCATCAACCTGTATTATTATCTGAGGTGCTGGCGGTACTTGCGCCACGATCGGGCGAGTCGTATTTGGACTTGACGGCGGGGTATGCAGGGCATGCGAGCAAGATTTTGGATGTAACACAGAATTATAAAGGTGCAACTCTAGTCGATAGAGATGCGAATGCGGTGAAATTCTTAAGAGCGAAGTACGAAAGTGAAGCTCTCGGGATTATCCAGCAGGATTTTTATAATGCGGTGCTACAGGAAATTGAGTGTGGAAATACCTATGATATGATACTGATGGATTTTGGGGTTTCTTCTCCGCAATTAGATATTGCTGAGCGCGGTTTTTCGATTAACCATGATGGTCCACTTGATATGCGTATGGATCAGAGCCAAGATTTGACAGCGGCTGACATCGTGAACAAGTGGAGCGAACGGAGTCTTGAAGAGACTCTAGAAAAGTATGGCGAAGAAAAACCGGGGTTTGCTAGGCTAATCACAAAAGCGATTGTGCATAGGCGACCTTGGCAAAGTACGGGAGAATTGGCACTGGCGCTAAAAAAATATGGGCGCGGTGGGAAAATTCATCCCGCAACGCGCACTTTTCAGGCAATTCGAATCGCTGTGAATGACGAGCTAGGAGAAATTGAGCGGACTTTGCCACTAATCCCGAAAGTCTTAAACCCGGGTGGGCGAGTTGCAGCAATTACTTTTCATAGCTTGGAAGACCGTTTAGTGAAAAATTATTTCAAGGCAGCGACAAGCCACGGTGAGGAATCGGAACTAGAAATTATCACCAAAAAACCAATAGTTGCGGAGAAATCGGAGTTGTTTATCAACCCCAGGGCGCGAAGTGCGAAATTGCGAGCCGCCAAAAAGCTCAAGTAGAGTGTGGAGATTTTGCTTGAATAAATTTGGCTCGAAGTAGGCGCGGGTAGCGTTGGGAATGATAAAGATAAAAACAAAATAACAAAAAAGGAGGCAATATGCCACGACAAATTATCGTTACGAGCAACCGCTCACGCGCACAAAAAGTGAAAGTTAATTTCGCTAATCGCTAAATTGTCGATAATTTAGCATAAGAATATCGCGGGCTAAGTTTGTCCTTTGGCTTGGATACGGGGCTCGCGGTATTTCCCATGACTCGATTTTATGAGCCGAAAGCGGAGTACGCTAAGAGGCTCGCCCACAGAGTTAATGGGAATATCATGACCTTCCCCAGAGAATCGCCGGGTTACCGGTGGCGCTGCTTGGCGATTAACCTGGGAACAGCAAGATTTGGTTTTGGCGGGAGCGAGACCAAGTGTTGCTGAGTTAGCCACGACCGAGAGGATTTGGTTAACAAGCTGCGGGCAGCATCAATATCAAAGATAAAAATGCGAGGAAAAATAAATGAGAACAAGGCAGACCTATACCACTAGACGAGGCGGTGCAGTGACGCAAGGTGGTTGGTCGCGCAATTATAATACGGTTCGGCATACGCCAAAAACCTTGGGGTCAGTTTCTAACGCGACGATTGTGGGTCTTTTGGTATTAATCGTGGGACTGATTTATGTGTCGCAGGGTACGCAAGCAACGAACTATGATTATCAGATTTCGGAAATGGAAAGTGAAATTGCGGAGCTTGAGGCCAAAAAAGAGGATCTTGCCGTGGAGAGAGCTAGGCTAACTTCGATTGCTTCGTCCGAGAATAGTACTGTAGCGGCGAATATGGAAAATGCTGCAGTTGAGGGCTATGCCGAGGAGTAGGAAAGTCGAAGATCGGGAATAGGGTTAAGTTTGGTTTTGTCCCAGCTTTGGAGTTATAATGCCGAAATGAAAAAAGGCAAAATAATTCCAAATGGCGTGGTTTTGGAGAAGCACGAATATCAAACAGTCCTATATTTTACGGAATTAGGGATTGACGTGGAACTAGTACCGAAAAGTAATAAATTCGGAGAGCGGTCCCCTGATATCAAAATGGACAATTTATTGTGGGAGATGAAATGTCCAAAAGGACAAGGTAAATATTTAATACAGAATACTTTGCACAAGGCAGCAGATCAATCGGAAAACATTATTATTGATTTGCGTAGGATAAAAATACACCATGCGAGATGTATGACTAGAATTGAAAAAGAGTTTAGACTAACGCGACGCATAAGGCGCATAAAGGTGATAACTAAAACTAAAAATATTATTGATTTTCAGAAGTAGATGCAGTATAATGAAAAGCAATAGGGGCAGGACCGGAACTGGAATGTACCGGATACCGCCCCGTTTTTTTTCGTTGAATTCTATTGACTTTTTGAGTTGCCTGCGCTACATTACTACCCCTTCTGTCATATAGGTTGCAATCACCAAGCACTAGCGCAGCTCTTCACCGCCCGCCGAGCATAAACTTTTTGCTTGACATTCCGCTTACGGTGAGCAATAATTATAAGCATAATGCAAAACTGTAAATACCCGGAGGGAAAATGAAAAAAAAGCAAATATCAACTCAAAGCCGACTGAAGTCGCTGAGTGGCGCTTTGCTCTTTGCGACTTGCTGTGGTGTGGGTGCGACGGTGGTCAGCTCTGGCGATGCTAGTGCTGCAGTTCGCAATCCGTCGGTCACCTTGACAGTCGGGAACGTTGCCTGCAACGGCAGCTCGACGACTTGTACCGAGCTGACTCCTGGCAAGGTTCACGAAGACGGTAGTTCGCAATCGTCTTTCCGCAATTACTACGTTCCGGTACAGATCAACTCGCAAGATGTTTCGACCTATACCATTGCGGTTAATGCGAAAAGCGCTGAAATGGTTGGTACAAACAACGCCAACAACAAACTCAAAAGTATTGCGGCTGGTGAGGCAAAACAGCCCAATCAAATGAACAACGAATGGGGCTATCGCTGGAATTTCGGCACGACGGCTTATGACAATCCGCTCAACAATTTCACGGCGATGCCAACCACTAGCACCCAGCTAGATCTGACCTCAGCTTGGGGCGAAAGTGGTGTAGCTCTAAATCAAACTGCAGGTCAACAGAGCACACGCACCTTGACGCTTGGGTTCGGCGCCAATGTAGACGGCTCGGTTGCAGCAGACACTTACAAAGATGAAGTAGTAGTTTCGGTGGTTGCAACTCCGATTACTACAACGATGTTCGATCTCACTTACATGCAGGAGATGAAATCGGATATTTGTGACGCTACCACGACGCCAGCCGTCGGTGCAACTGGTACTGATTTGACCGGTGCACAGGCTGGGAAGACGAATTTCGTCCCGGAAAAAACTTTGGTTGATAACCGCGATGGTCGCAGTTATATCGTTCGCAAACTTGCCGACGGCAACTGTTGGATGGCGCAGAATTTGGAGCTTGATCTTCTAAGTTCGAGTGGCGCTGGTAGCAGTTACTACTCCGGCACGACCCACAGTAGTGGTACCGCAGCCACTGACTACAATGGTCAAACCGTGACGACCAACAACTTCAAATCAAATGGCAAGACATTCACACTTGACAATACCAACACCGACCTCAATACGGTGACCCAGCTCACCCCGACGGTTGCAACACAGAAGTACAGTACCGCAGGACGTATCTTCGCAACGGCAACTGGTACACGTGAGTCTTCGGACGCTAGCTATGGTTGGATGGACAGTGGTGCTGATGGTATGCGTAGTTATAGCTATGCTGGATCGAAAGCCGACTGGGCGTACAGCATCCCGCAAACCACCCTTAGTAGCAGCAACGCTTTGCAGTTTACGAGCGCGGCCGCGGCTAGCACGGTATCCGTCAATAACGTACCAATCTTCAAAAATGCCGACAACAGCATGATTACTACAAACATGAAGTTCGGTCCTAATACCAACGGTGGTACGAGTGGTGAGTATATGCGCTATGGCAATCTTTACAACTGGACTGCGGCCACGCTCGGCTCGGGTGCTTCGTTGACCACGGATGGTGCCGAAGCGCAGGATAGCATTTGTCCAAAGGGCTGGAAACTGCCGTCGAACAGTGGCGACACCTCATTCGCTAACTTGTTGGGGAGTGGGTTGTATAATGTACAGAACAGTACGGAAGGCTATAATAAGATTAATAACTGGCCTCTCAACTTTCTCCGTACGGGCTACTACCTTCGCTCGGATGGCTTCATCCTCGACCGCGTCACAAATGGGCCCTGGTGGTCTACTACTGCTGGTTCTGCTACGGACG
>OOIH01000158.1_pt1 | contig 12901 bp, 9 predicted proteins | sample 1691801 | NCBI WGS metagenome assembly OOIH01 (sample SAMEA1061690, study PRJEB22710) | metagenome
ATTTATCTACCATGTAGCCAAAAGTAAATCTGTAGAAACTCTAATGGAGAGAGGTAGGATAGAGGTCTCATACCACGACTATTAGATCGTTTCTGATGAGCCTTGAGTCGCTGTTTGAAGCTGCCTATATCTGTTAATAGCTGGTCTAATCGTATCATCTCAGAATAGAGGCGCCGTTAGTCTTCGCGATGGGAACGTTCAACTTTACCATTATGTTTTGGTGTATATGTCTTAATGGTCTTATAACGTATATGTCGTTTCTTTAGCTCTTGTTCAAAGAGGGTAAGCTTATCATTATTGGTAGTTAAAAAGCGATTAGTAAAGATGGGACCATTGTCGGTCTGAACCATTTTGACCTCTATTTCATGGGCTCCATAGAAGGATAAAACCTGAACGAGAAACAACCATGCAGTATAGGTACTCTGCTCAAGGTAACCTTCTAGCATACGTAGTCTTGAGAAAGTGTCTATGGCTGTAAATTGATAGAGTTTAGAAGTCTGATAGTTTTTTATCTGGCTCATTGAACTTAACTGCTGCTTTAGCTACACTATGCCTCTCAGCATACCTCAGCACACTGTCGCGATAGCGCATTTCTTATGTTATACTCAAAATAACCCCTCTCGATGTATTAGTTGATGTCTTACAACTCTAACTATACAACCTCAAGGGGTTATTTTATTTAAGTAATTCTCATATGTTTGTTGAGCTAACACCCTAAATCTCCCGTCCAACTTACACTATGTTATACTAATACTATGGATTATTTAACCCACAATTCTTTTAACTCATGAAAATACTGCTCGATTTTACTGCGTTAGCTCTAATTTATTTTTCCATTTTTTACCCCCACTGGAAATCTCAAAATCGAGACATTCTTTTTACACGTACACTTATGTATATCTACCTCACTTTTGTTCTCTATTTTACCCTCATGCCAATTCTCACATCTCTTCCTTTCATCTTTAATCACCCCTATACACCCATGAATCTTATCCCCTTCATTGACGTTACTGCTGGCCACGGTGATTTTATACGCCAAATTGTCCTTAATATCGTTATGACCATCCCCTTCGGCTTCTTGTTGCCGCTTACTAAACATCCAGCACCTTCTTTTTTAACCACCCTTCTCTATACTTCTATCCTTAGTTTTTGTATCGAAACGCTCCAACCCCTAATCAACGGCTTTCGTTCCTCCGACATTACCGACATCATCACCAATGTCCTCGGTGGCTGTATTGGCTACCTCCTCTATCTTCTTTTGCGCCCTCTCCTCACAAAGCTCCTCACTTGCCTCCAAAAACCATCTAAACTTTCTAAGCCTTAGCTTCCAACCATCATTTTCATTCAGTTTCTACGCTCATAAAATTCTCAGCAATGTTATAATAAAATCATGACAACAGAGATATTATTCCTTTTCCAAGCTCCAAAATCCCTTTTTTCTTCAATTTTGGAGGATAACTAACATGACCACTATTCACTACGCCCTCGGCCCAAATTCCGACAGCATTATCTGGGCCGCCAGTGAAACCTTCGACGAATTAAGAGGCAAAACCTATCACCTCGGCCACATGGAAGCCACCGCAATCGTCCAGCTCAAAGGCCTTTCCACCACCGCCAAAATCCTACTTTCTGCCGTCGCCGGCGCTCTGATCCAACATCTCCTCGATCAGGGCTACCCCGCCGACCAAATCTTCCAAACCGGCAGTTTCCAAGTTGAATAAGCCCCTCCAAACCAAAAATAAGCCAAAAAACAACCCAAAACCAATCACTTTTGTCTTTATTGGTAAAATTCTATTTTTCCGTTTAACTATCTCGTGCAAAAAATAGTCAAAATTGTCTGCTAACCATATTATAACATAAAACTATGCGTTTCGTGATATATCTGGGGTGCCGCAACACCTTAAAAATGGTCCTTTCGTGATATAATAGAAGATAGACATTTATCTTAGCAAGGAGCCAATTCATGAATAACAAAAAGGAGTCTGAACGCGCTGAGCTACATCGCGCGATCTGGAATATTGCGAATGATCTTCGTGGCGCCGTTGATGGTTGGGATTTCAAGCAATACGTGCTTGGAATGCTTTTTTATCGTTACATTTCTGAGAACCTGACCAACTACATTAATAAGGGTGAGTGGGATGCTGGCAATAAAGATTTTGACTACGCCAAGCTCTCCGACGAAGAGGCTAGTCAAGCTCGCCCGGAGCTCATTACGACTAAAGGCTTCTTTATCTTGCCGTCCCAGCTATTCTGTAATGTTCGCGCCAAGGCTCCTTATGACGAGAACCTAAACGAAACTCTCGAAAAGACTCTTAATGCCATTGAGGATTCTGCAAAAGGCACCGAGAATGAAGACGACATGAAGGGTCTCTTTGATGACTTTGACGTCAACAGTAACAAGCTTGGCGCTACGGTCGCAAAGCGAAACGAGCATATTATTCAGCTTATGGATGGCGTTGGTGATATGAAACTTGGCGACTATCAAGATAATACAATCGACGCATTCGGTGATGCCTATGAATATTTAATGGCTATGTATGCTTCAAATGCCGGCAAATCTGGCGGTGAATTCTTTACTCCACAAGAGGTTTCAGAACTCTTAACAAAGATTGCAACTCATGGCAAAAAAGAGATCAATAAGGTTTACGATCCAGCATGTGGCTCCGGCTCGCTTCTTTTGAAGTCTGCCAAGATTCTTGGCAAAGATAACGTCCGTAACGGTTTCTTTGGCCAAGAGATTAATATTACAACTTATAACCTTTGTCGCATCAATATGTTCTTGCACGATATTGATCCAGATAAGTTCGATATCGCGCTTGGTGACACGCTTAAAGATCCTGCGCATTGGGACGAAGAACCATTCGAGGCTATCGTCTCTAATCCGCCTTATTCTATTCACTGGGAAGGTTCAGAAAATCCGGTCCTGATTAATGATCCGCGTTTTTCGCCAGCCGGCGTACTCGCACCGTCTAGTAAGGCTGATCTTGCTTTCGTAATGCATTCGCTTTCTTGGCTTGCTTCTAATGGTACGGCCGCTATCGTTTGTTTCCCAGGCGTCTTTTATCGCGGCGGTGCCGAGAAGAAGATTCGTAAGTATTTGGTAGATAATAACTTTATCGACTGTGTCATTCAGCTGCCTGATAACTTATTCTTTGGTACTTCTATTGCTACATGTATTCTCGTAATGAAAAAGAATAAGGCTGACAATAAAGTTCTATTCATTGATGCTTCTAAGAACTGCGTAAAAGTTACAAATAACAACAAGCTTCGCGATGTCGATATCGATAAGATCGTAGAAGAATACGCATCGCGCGAAGAAATCGAGCATGTTACTCATCTAGCGACGTATGAAGAAATTGAGGCACAAGATTTTAATCTTTCGGTTTCTACTTACGTCGAACAGGAAGATACTCGTGAAAAGATTAATATTAAGGTACTAAACGAAGATATCTCAAAGATAGTCAAAAAAGAGAATAAACTTCGCGCTGAGATTGATAAGATAATCGCAGAAATCGAAGCATAGGAGATAAAGTGATGGATAGGATTAGTGTTAATAAATACAAAGACAAGCTAGATAGCCATATTGCGAAAATTAGAGGTGAAAATGGCGAGGAGATAGAATCTTGGTTTGCTCGCGATTTGCAAGAGTTCCTTGGCTATGCACGCTGGGAAAGTTTTTTGGTAGCAATTAAACGTGCTATTGATGCTTGTGAAACGCAAAGCATAAACATTAACGACCATTTTCGTCAAGTCACGAAAATGGTAGAAATCGGTAGTGGTGCAAAACGCGAGATTGAGGATTTTATCCTAACAAGATACGCTTGTTATCTTATTGCACAAAATGGTGATCCTAAAAAACCTGAAGTCGCTTTTGCGCAAAGCTATTTTGCAATTCAAACAAGAAAAACGGAGCTGATCGAAGAACGAATCAATTTAAATGCTCGATTGGAAGCACGAAATAAGTTAAAAGAATCAGAGAAAAGGCTTTCGCAAAATATTTATGAGCGTGGCGTTGATGATAGCGGATTCGCCAGAATAAGATCACGCGGCGATACGGCATTATTCGGTGGTTTTACCACTAAAGACATGAAGAAACGTTTGGGCATCAAGTCGTCGCGACCACTTGCTGATTTTTTGCCAACGCTTACAATTGCGGCAAAAAATCTTGCAACAGAAATGACGAATTATAATGTAGAGCAAAATGACTTACGCGGCGAATTTAGTATCACGAATGAGCATGTCAAAAACAACTCGTCGGTAAGGGATATGCTTGGATCTCGTGGCATTCAGCCGGAAAAGTTACCACCCTCTGAAGACATTAAGAAATTAGAACGCAGAGTTGAGCGTAATGAGAAAGCAATAAAAGAGTCAAAAGATAAGTTGCCGCACCTTATACCAATGGAGAAAAATGATGAGTAAACTCGACGACTTGATTAAAGAGAAATGCCCGAATGGAGTAAAGGTGTATACTCTTGGCGAATTGGGTACTTTTTATGGTGGGCTAACCGGGAAAAGAAAGAATGATTTCGTAGATGGAAACGCTAAATTTATCACCTACAAGAATGTTTACTCAAATCCTGCATTATGTTTAGATGTTGAAGATAAGGTAAAAATCACAGATGGAGAAAAGCAACGCACATTAGAGTATGGTGATATTATTTTTACCGGCTCATCAGAAACGCCAGATGAATGTGGTTTTTCATCAGTAGTTACTACAAAGACTAATGAGAAATTATATCTCAATAGTTTTTGCTTCTTTTTTAGACTAAATAACCCTGAACTATTGTTACCTGATTTTGCTAAACATCTATTTCGCTCGGACAATCTTCGCTATCAAATAGGTAAGACGGCGAGCGGAGTTACTCGTTTTAACGTCTCAAAAGAAAGAATGAAGAGCGTCAAAATTCCAGTACCGCCATTAGAAGTTCAAAACGAAATTGTCCAGATATTGGACAATTTCGCGGAGCTTACAGCGGAGCTTACAGCGGAGCTTAGCAACCGGAAAAAGCAATATGAATACTATCGTAATCTGCTTCTCAACTTTGACGAAAAAGAGCAGAGAGAGAGAGAGTAGAATGGCTTGCATTATCAGATATCTGCGGAAAAATAACTACCGGAAAACTGGATGCAAACGCTATGGAAGATGACGGAGTATACCCATTCTTTACCTGTAATGCTGAGCCATATCGAATTAACACTTATGCGTTTGATACGGAGGCAATATTAGTTTCTGGCAACGGTAGTCAGGTGGGTCATATTAACTACTATAACGGTAAATTTAATGCCTATCAGCGAACCTATGTTTTATCTAACTTCAGAGAAGTAAATATTAAATACTTCTTAATCTATTTACGTGGTTTTTTAAGAAAATATATTATGGATCATTCGAAAAAAGGATCGGTACCATATATCACCCTACCAATGCTTCAAAAGTTCAGAGTGCCTGTTCCACCCATGGAAGAACAGAATAGGCTAGCAGACGTATTAGATAAGTTTGATAAGCTAACATCCGACATTTCCGAAGGTCTCCCAGCCGAAATCGAGGCGCGCAAAAAGCAATATGCTTACTATCGTGATAAACTTTTGACTTTTGAGGAGGCTAAATGAGTAGATTTAATATTGTCGTCGAGAGTAATGAGGCTACTGTGGTGGCTGAATATACTCCGTCTCCAAGAAAAGCTGATTCATATCAAAGCGAGGCGGAGCTTGAGAAGGAACTTATCCATAATCTTCAGGAGCAAGGCTACGAATATATTAAGATCGGATCTGAGGCCGATCTGATCGGAAATCTTAGAGCCCAAATCGAGAAGTTAAATGATTTCACATTCAGCCAAGGCGAGTGGTTCCGTTTCTTCAACGAATATATCGCCCGTCCTGGCGATTCTATCGAAGACAAGACTAATCGCGTCCAGGTGGATAACGTTTGTAGCTTCCGCCTAGATAATGGCTCCACGAAGAATATTAAGATTATCGATAAGAAGAATATCCACAATAATTCACTCCAGGTTATCAACCAATATGTCGAGGAATCTGGAGCGCGCGACGTGCGCTATGATGTCACAATACTAGTAAATGGTTTGCCTATGGTCCACACCGAGCTTAAACGCCGCGGAGTGGCCTTAAAAGAGGCATTTAATCAGATTAAGCGCTATGACCGCGATTCGTTCTGGGCTGGTTCTGGCTTATATAACTACGTTCAGGTATTCGTGATCTCAAACGGTACGGAAACCAAGTATTATTCCAATACTACGCGTAGTTCACACATCAAAGAATTATCTGGCGAAGACCGCAAGAAGAGTAAGCGCACCAGTAACAGCTTTGAATTTACGTCATACTGGGCTGACGGTAACAATAAGATTATTCTAGATCTAATAGACTTCACAAAAACATTCTTTAGCAAGCATACGCTCCTTAATATTCTGACTCGTTATTGCGTCTTTGATTCCGACCAAAAGCTTTTAGTAATGCGTCCATATCAGATCGTCGCTACAGAGCGTATCTTGAATCGCATTGAAATATCTACCAACTATAAGACACTAGGCTCGACAGATGCTGGTGGTTATATTTGGCACACAACCGGTTCTGGTAAAACTCTGACTAGCTTTAAGACTGCATTGCTCGCGACTCAGCTTCCTTATATTGATAAGGTTCTGTTTGTTGTAGATCGCAAGGATCTAGACTATCAGACGATGAAGGAATATGACCGCTTTGAAAAAGGCGCGGCCAATGGTAATAATAATACTCATATTTTGCAGTGCCAGCTCGAGAATAGAGACCCTAAGACTGGTGCTACTCATGATTATAAGATTATCGTTACCACTATCCAGAAACTTAGTGTTTTCATCAAAAAGAACCCTCAGCACGAGGTCTATGATAAACATTGCGTAATCATCTTTGATGAATGTCACCGCTCGCAATTCGGCGACATGCATATGGATATCACTAAGCATTTCAAGAACTACAATCTTTTTGGTTTTACAGGTACTCCTATCTTTGCCGAAAATGCCGGCTCTAGCTTAAATCCGCAGCTCAGAACAACCGAGCAGGCCTTTGGTGACAAGTTGCATACCTACACTATCGTTGACGCTATTAATGATAAGAACGTGTTACCATTCCGCATCGATTATCTTCAAATGATGCATTCTAAGGAAGGTATTGCAGACGCCGATATTCCAGCTATTGATCGCGAGCGCGCGATGATGGACCCTCGCCGTATTACTGAGGTTACTAAGTATGTTCTTGACCACTTCGACCAAAAGACTAAGCGTAGTTTCTATTATGATTACCGTAAGGTTGCGAATATTTCTGAAAGCATCATGCATCGCGGCGCCGAAGAGAAGATTACGACCAAACTAAACGGTTTTAACTCTATTTTTGCAACATCGTCTATTGATATGGCGAAGCTTTACTATAACGAGTTTAAGAAGCAGCTCGCCGAGAGCGGCAGAAAACTCAAGATTGCTACTATCTTTAGCTTTGCTGCTAATGAAGATTTAGATGATACTAGCGGTTTTATGGGCGACGAAGACGTAGATACCTCTACGCTTGACCAGTCTTCGCGTGACTTCCTTGATTCTGCTATTGCCGATTACAATAAGATGTTTAGCGTAGATTACGATACGTCTTCCGATAAGTTCCAGAATTACTACAAAGACGTCTCAATGCGTATGAAGAATCGCGAGCTAGATCTTCTTATCGTAGTTAATATGTTCTTGACCGGCTTTGACGCTACGATTCTTAATACTTTGTGGGTAGATAAAGATTTGAAGATGCATGGTCTTATTCAGGCGTTCTCTCGTACGAATCGCATTCTGAACTCAATTAAGACTTATGGCAACATCATTTGTTTCCGTAATCTCCAGGATAAGGTAGATGATGCGGTCGCTTTGTTTGGTGACAAGGAAGCTAGCGGCATCGTACTTTTGAAGACCTTTGGTGAATACTTTAATGGCTACGACGAATCTGATGGTAAGCACATTGATGGTTATACCGACCTAATTAATAAGCTTCACGAGAATTATCCGGTAGGCGAACGTCCAATTGGCGAAGAAAATCAGAAAGAGTTCATTAAGCTATTTGGTAAGATTTTGCGTCTTCGCAATATTTTGCAATCATTTGACGAGTTTGCCGAGCAAGATATCTTGACGCCACGCGATTTACAGGACTACCAGTCAGTTTATCTTAATCTCCGTGACGAATTACGCCCAGAGACTCCTGATAAAGAAGTTATCAACGATGATCTCGTGTTTGAAGTTGAACTTATTCGCCAAACCGAGGTTAACGTTGATTATATCCTCGCTCTTGTTGTTAAATATCACGACAGCCACTGTGAGAATAAGGAAATCCTCGTCGATATTGATAAGGCTGTCGGCTCTAGCCTCGAGCTTCGTAGTAAGAAAGAGCTTATTCACGAATTTATTAGAACCTACACTAATACAGGCGAAGAGATTCGTGATACATGGCAGAAGTTCGTTAATGTTGAGCGCGAAAAAGAGCTTAACTCTATTATTGAAGAAGAAAATCTTAACTCTGACGAGACTAAGAGGCTTATACTGAATGCATTCCGCGACGGCGTCATGAAGACATCTGGAACTGACGTCGATCGTATTATGCCAAAAATGAGCCGTTTCGGTGCCGCTGGCGCTGAGCGCAATGAGAAAAGGAATGGCATTATCGCTGAGCTTGTATCATTCTTCGATAAGTATTTCGGTGCATACTAGAATATCTTTCGCTGTTCTGTGTCAAGAAAAAATCCTACCCCCTATTTTCTGCACAATAACTTTCAAAACCCGATTGTATCCAAGTGGATATTATCTATTGACTAAATGATAGAATGTTTTATTAGAATCGTTGCCGTCATGATCAATGTCTTCCGGCTCAGCCCAGAGCAAAAGCTTGCGTACGCGCCACTTGCCAATGAAGAACATCTGAACTATCGCGTTATTCGCGTCGCGGTTATTTAGCGCGCGTGGAATGTATGCGAGGGAAAAGTAGTACCATTTATCGTCTTCGGCGTCTAACATTCATGAATCGCATCGCGAACAGGCGATTCCGTTAATTCCATATGCTCGAACTTATCATAGTCGCGCGAATTAAATCTGCCGTTATGCTCGAGCATGAAACTTTCAAGTTGCCGGGCGGTAACCGGTATTGGTTCACCGGGCCTTACCTTCTTGAATGTGTGGCGTTTTGCCATAATAACCCCGTTTCTTTAGAAGTTACGCCATTAAGCGGTGTTCTGTATTAATTATAATACTTGGAGTCTGATTATTTTATGATTGCGGCTATTTTGGCGCCTTACTAAACCTAATGATTCAAGCTTTTCAGCGAATATTTCGTTACTTTTATTTGAGCTAAGTTTAATTAGTGAGTTTTTAATTTGAATTTTACTAAGATTGCCATCGTCGCATTTAGTCATAACGGCTACGATTTCTTCTCTTGTTAGGTATGGAATTATGGATATTCCAATTAGATTTTTCGTATTAGTTTTTCCAGCATATTGAAATAGCTCGTCTTGAGTAAGTGATATTTTCTTTTTGTAAATGTATGCTGCGGCTTCTTGTATGCATCCTGGCAGGCTATCGTTCGCTACAACCTTTTCTATGTTTTTTACAACATGATGTTTTACGTTGGCCTTGTCACTATTCATTATTGCTTTAAAGCCGTCTGCCGTTAGCTGGTGCGTAGATATATAATTTATCAAGACATCGTCTTCAAGTATAGCCAGGTTTTGCTCGTTAATTACGATTAGCATTTTATCTAAATAGTTTTTAACGTCATCGCTTGAGACATTAAAGGTTTTCAGATCGTTGATTGGAATATCGTTAGCTATAAATAATTTGAATAGATTTTCTTTTCCATTCTCATTTTTTATGATTGTATCAGCATAATATGTTAGGAAGCTACGGTCGTGTTCTTCTAACACTAAACTTAACGGATCGTCAAGGTTAATGACGGCAATATTATAAATTACTTCTTTTGCGTTTGTGTCTTTTAGGGTAGAATGCGATATTTTTGCCATCAGCTCCCTTGGGTACATCTTAGCCAGTTTCATAGCTAAAAATACTGGGGGAATTGTTTTTGAAAGATCCATTATGACGAGTTCATTTAACCCAGTGCAGCTTTCGGATTCCAGTTCACTCTTATACTTGTGGCAATAATTGTCAAAAAAGTCCATAAATGAACTAAGCTCGACTTTTGCATTTTGCAATATGCGGTCTAGCTTGTTTGAATGTTGGTTGATGTTTCTGATTATAAAGTCGAATAAGTTATAGTTATACATTCCGGCCGATAATAAATCTGTATTGTCTATTCGAGTTATTATTTCAGCCGCTGTTCCAGAGCTAAGCACATACTCCTCATTTCTTTTATTGTTGCGTATATATCCAAAAATATACCGCAAGGCCTGATCTACATCCTTATCCATGTTGGCCGCTTGTGTTATAAACCTAGTGTAGCCTTCCGTTATAAAAGCATTCTCCAATAACTCTTTTACGATCCCTTGCGTTTTCTCATCGGACCCTTCGTTTGCCAGAGCAATTGAGGCGTCATAAAACGTAAAGCAGTCTCTTTCCGCTAATTCTTTAACTTCTTTTTCAATTGGAGTATCCGAATGGCTCTCTTTCGTGTATGGCGTGATGATGTCTTTTAGTTGTTGCGTGGTGTAACTTCTTTGTCCGTAATTTTCCCAGTAGACTTGAATATTTGAATTTTGCTCAGTTCTGTATATTTTTATTAGTGAGTTATCATTTGCTGTTATCTGTTCGTTGTTTATTATGATATACTGGGGGTTAGCATTTTGCGACAACTGATTGTTTATATTCCTGATTGCTGTCCATATAGTTTTTGAGTTTTGCTTAATCTTATATTCTAGAGTATGTCTTTCCCGTGCCTGTTTAATGTTCACTTCTTTTTTAGTTAAGCACTGTTCTCGCGCAAAATCTAATAAGCTATCTCCAGTCGATAATCTCATGTAGTCATTTGGCGCAAAAACGCGAAGGATAGATAGTGCCGCAGCATTCTTATAATCGTTATCAGTTTGCAAATTGAAGGTATTTTTATAGACGAGTATATTGTTAAGAACCGCTTTTACGACTCTCATGTCGGAAGTATGGCGGCTTAGTATGTTTTCAATTCCATTTATTTTCCAATCTAGGCCAATTGTTTTGCATTCGTCTTGGAGGACATTGCTGAAATTAACTTTTGTTAGAAATGGAATAACCGGAATAATTAGGTCAAACACCTTAGTATTAATTTTTTCTATACCAGTATCTTGTGTTGCATTCGCGATGAACAAATCGCTTCTAGTGGCATAAATAAACTTGATAGTCCCAAAAGGTTTAATTCTGTTGTTGAGCGTAAAATTGAGTTGGCGTAATTCTTCGAAGATTTTTGGATTTTGGAGACGGTCAAGATCTTCGAATATAATAACGCGTCGCTTAGTTTTGCGGAAATAGTAAATCAATAGGTCGATAAGCTGATTAAAATCTGGTTCTGAATCAGATAATTCTATCGAGAGATCTTTGGCGGATATACTCTTAATATCTCCATTTGCTATGAGTTTAAAAATAGCATTGACTAATAATGTAAGCGTTGTGACTATTGCGACCCATGCTAGAGCATAGGTGCTGGATACGTTAGGGTTAAAGCCTCTTTCAACGCACTCAATGAGCGTGTTAATAAAAGTAGCGGTATTAATGTGGTAGATTCGAAGCAACAGGAATGTCCCCAGAATCATGCTTATAAAAAGAGATCCAAGAAGATAGTGTTTACCAATCCTCTTATAGCCACTCCCTTTAAGCTTATTGGATCGTTCTCCATAATACAGCTGCCTTATTATTTCACTCTGTAGATATTTACTGTCTATCTTGTCTTTTCGGGTATCTTCATTTTTTGATCTGTTCTCTTTGCTCTGATGTTTTTCGCTATCATTTTTATCAGCCGAAAACGAAAGGAACGAAATGGTTTTTGGGCGGTTAATAATACGCCATATGAAATTTGACTTTAGGCTATATAATATACTGCTTTTTCCGACGCCATAATCTCCATCAAGTGCTATGTTATTATCTCGTCGGTTTTTTATGCAAGTAGCGGCCTTTATCTGCTTAAGAATATACTGGTTGGATTTTGGTGTTTTCTGGGGAGAGAAAGAAAGAAGATTGACCTCATTTTTTGAATGGGTCTTTTGAGCAAGTTTATTAAAAAAACTCTTTCAATTTCATGCTTATATTATATCATATAGCGCAATAATTGCGTGTGTTAGTCAAATAGCTTATGCTTAACTACGAGGTTCTATTCATTGATATTGTAGGAACAAGTTATTCCTTTACATTGGTTCAATGTTCATTTTCTTGTGATTCCTGATCAGAACGTAACATCTACTAAAACAGGGTAGTCCTTCTTCGGTATGACCTTTGTCTTCGGGTTGTATTCCGGATGCTCAAACATCCAATCAATCACGTTATAGAGGCGGCGCGTCATCTCGTCTGCTGCATCAATAAATTCTCTGCAACGCTCAGCGGCGGGGCGTCGGTTCGGAAAAAGTTAAACAAATTCAACTTTTTCACTCACACTCCTACCGCCTACGAACCCTTGCCTAACGGCAAGCGGTTCTTTCCGTGCTCGTCAATCACCAGCATAAAATAATTTCAGAAGAAATTATTTTATGCTGGCAGGGGCGGTAAGAGTCGAACTCACGTCTACGGTTTTGGAGACCGCTATACTAACCGTTGTACTACGCCCCTATCACTATTATTTTATCATATTAATAATATCAATCAAATATTTCTTGCTTGGGTTCGTAATTATCTCTCCTCTCTCACCCCCCGACGCAGCGAAGAGCGAAACCGTGGCCACGATCGTCGCTATACTGGGGGCGGACAGTGGCGCTATCGAAGCCCAG
>OOIH01000159.1_pt1 | contig 12803 bp, 22 predicted proteins | sample 1691801 | NCBI WGS metagenome assembly OOIH01 (sample SAMEA1061690, study PRJEB22710) | metagenome
TCCCGACGCAGCGAAGAGCGAAACCGTTGCCACGATTGTAGTTATACTGAGGGCGGACAACGGAGCTACTAAAGTACAGGTGGTATGCATCCGAACCCGAGAGAGCGGTACGAGACCAGTAGCGGCCGAGTGACCCCACATTGGCCAGCGAACCATTGAGGTAACTGTAGTAGCCAGTGTAGACAAAATCAAGAGGAGACTGTCTGAGCTTAGTAGAACCAGTATAGCTATTTGTAATGTTGTAGGTGGTGGTGAGAGAGGAGGATACCTATGTTCCCGCGCAATAATTCGCATGATATAATAATACTTATGGAAAATTATACAACATACCGCACCGCCGAAAGCGTCTCCCCTCGGCACCCCGATAAAATTTGTGACCAAATTTCTGACGCAATTCTTGATAGTTACCTTAAGCAGGATTCAAACGCGCGTGTCGCCGTCGAGACGTGCGGCGGACACGGCATCGTCTACATTGTCGGTGAAGTTACCTCAGCTACAAATGATATTGATATTGAATCAATCGCGCATGAAATTGCAGGCGACAACATGGAGATTCATGTAAATTTAGTCAAGCAAAGCCCGGAAATTGCTGGGGGCGTAGATTTAGGCGGAGCTGGCGATCAGGGGATTATGATTGGTTATGCGACGAGCGAGACCAGCGAGCTGATGCCGCGCGAAGTGATTTTATCGCGCCGGCTTAATCAGCATATTTATCAAAAGTTTCCCTTTGATGGCAAAACGCAAGTAACTCTAAGATTACTAGATAGCGGCGATTTTGAGCTTGATTCCATCGTGGCAAGTTTCCAAAATTCTACTAATCGTGAATTGCGCGAATTGGTCGAAGAATTCATTAGCCAAAACCAGCTTAATGGCAGTCCAAAACTCCACCTCAACCCTGCTGGAGAATGGCATCAGGGTGGCTTCGAGGCAGATACTGGTCTGACTGGGCGTAAACTTGCAGTCGATAATTATGGTCCGCGCATTCCAATTGGCGGCGGTGCATTTTCTGGCAAAGACCCATCCAAGGTCGATCGTAGCGCAGCTTATATGGCGCGACGAATTGCCGTAGACTTTCTACGAGCGCGCAAGGCTAACGAAGTTTTTGTGCGGCTGGCTTATGCAATCGGTCATACCGATCCGCTTGAACGTACAGTCATCATTGACGATGCCAGTGAGCAAATCCCACTAAATCCCGGTGCAACTCCAACAGATAATCATGGTAAGATTTCCGGTTATGACCTCACTCCGCAGGGAATTATTAATTATCTCGACCTAAAACGTCCAATTTATGCCAAAACCGCACGCTATGGTCATTTTGGCGAAGGTTTTGTTTGGGATAAAGAGTAGAGCGATAATAAGCAGTCAACTCCTATTACTATCTCTTATTTTTCCGATGAACGCGCTTTGCTTCGGGGATTTGGTCGAGCGTGAGATATTTTTCGCCCGGTTTTGGTCTAGGATTTTGTTTTGCTTTCTGAATTTTGCGAATCTGCCGACGTTCCTGATGTGTAGCCACAGCTTCATAACCGTATCCACCGGTAATTGGATCTTCAAACAGAAAAACATGATGCAGCGGAAAACGCGTCAATAATAAATATAAGGTTAGAATCAAAATTGCAAGCGCAATTGAAGCTAACTCAGTAACCAATCCAACCTTTGGAGCGTCTAGTAGCATGGCAAAAACAATCGAACTTAGAAATGAAGCCAGCACGAAGATCGCAATGTCAAGCGGAAGAAAAGATTTTAGCTCAGTCACGATTCGATAGCAATAGAAAAAAGCCGGAATTACCAAAATCGGCATAATAAGCGAACAGCTCCGCGCCAGCCAATAGTTCGGATTGTCGCCAAAAATCCAAATATCAATTAGCGTACAAAAGAAAATCCCCGAAAGAGCCAGTTTAATATGTTCCCAGGTGCTCTCATTGACAGCCGAAAACAGTGCAACAAATTTATTACGGTGGAATAATTCATAAGTAAAATGTAGAACGCCGCCAATAATCGCCGTCATTAACCCTTCAGCTACGATAATTGTCCAGTTCATACCTTCATTATATCATGTTGATTGTGCTTTTAGACTGGGCTCCGCAAGTAATGCTATGATATAATAAGACCATTATAATTAACTTGAAGAACGATGATAGATGAAATAAAAATCAAAGGTATTTATCGACACTACAAAGGGGATTTATATCTAGTAGAGGATATCGCGACTCATAGCGAAACCGGCAAAGAAATGGTGATTTACCGCGGACTTTATGACGGCTCTCCACTTTGGGTAAGACCAAAATCATTATTCCTGAATAAGCTTGACACCAAAAAGGCGCAAGAGTTTGGTCAAGAATATCGCTTTGAACTCCAAGATATCAAAAGCGTACGAGAAGACTAACTCAGTTTTGTTTCTTGTTAAAACGAACCGGTATTTCTAGCCGGTTCGTTTTTAGGTTTTAAAGGTTTTAAAATATTTTTAAAAATCACTTGACTAGTCTGAGCAGCTGCTATATCATTGTATTAGTTAACTAATACAATGATATAGCGATCCGTATTCGATGTATCATTAGAATAACACAGTACAATTTTAATTTTTATACTATGCGTCAACAAAATAATACAATCAACCAAGGGTCCGAACTCAACTTCAATTTCGACAACGAACGGCCAATCTATATTCAAATAGTTGAACAGCTCGAAGTTATGATTATTTCCGGAAAGCTACCACCCTCAAGCAAACTTCCATCCGTACGCGAGCTCGCCGCCAAGGCACGCGTAAACCCCAATACCATTCAGCGTGCGCTACTCGAACTAGAACGCAAAAACTTAATCTATACCGAACGTACCAACGGCAAATTCGTTAGCAAAAACCTTGCGCGACTTGTCGATTCACGCGAAGAATACATTAAAAATCGAATTGCCGAATTCGTCATCGAAATGCATACGCTCGGTCTAGATGAACGCGAATTAATAAGAATTATAAAGGAAGGGAAGAAATCATGACCACTAGCAAAACAAAACCAAACAAACCGGTCGCAGAAAAAGCCACCACAAAAGAGCCCACCAACAAGAAATCTAATGGCAAAACTGACAAAAATTCGATCGCAAAATCAGCCAGTATCACTCCGCTACTTGAATACCGGAGTGTCAGCAAAAGTTATGGCGATAGGACTGTGCTAAAAGACATCAATCTTACAATTCCGCGCGGACGAATTATTGGTTTGCTTGGTAAAAATGGCGCTGGCAAAACCACACTCATCAAACTTGCCAACGACTTACTACAGCCAACCAGCGGAGAAGTTCTCGTGGAAGGTCAACCGATCGGCGTCGTTAGTAAAGAGCAAATTTCCTATCTCCCGGAAGTCACTTATCTCGACAAAACTATGAAAGTTCACGAAGCAATGAATTTCTTCGCTGAATTTTACCGTGACTTTGACATCGAAAAAGCTAAAAAACTGGCCAAAATTCTTGACCTCGAGCTCGACAAAAAAATTATCAAAATGAGCAAAGGTATGCAAGAAAAGCTGCAACTCATCCTGGTGATTTCGAGAAAAGCTGATCTTTATATTCTTGACGAGCCGCTTGGCGGAATTGATCCGGCCACACGCGACTTTATCCTCGACACAATTCTTAATGAATTCGACGAAAACGCCAGCCTGCTAATCTCGACGCACTTAATCGCCGATATCGAGCGTATTCTTGATGAGGTAATCTTCATTGATAATGGCAAGGTTGCGCTTCAATCCGATGCCGATGCCTTGCGCCAAAAGGAACATGCCTCGATTGATGAAATTTTCCGCAAACGCTTCCGCAGCCATTTATAAATCTAAAAATTCAAATCGAAAGGATCTCAATGTTAGCAAAATTATTAAAATACGACCTCAAGGCAATTTATAGAGTACTCGGTTTCTACTATGTCATCGTAATTATCAGTACTTTGGTATTAATTATCACTAATGTCAGCGACGGAACGAACGGGCTAATCGAATTTATTCGTAGTTTTGCGTTTGGCTGTAGCTTCGGGCTTAGTATCGGAATTTTAGTCAACGTTATCACCCGCAGCTGGCAAAGTTTTCAGAAAAATCTCTACGGCAACGAGGCCTATCTTATGCACACTTTACCGGTCACGAAGAGACAACTGTTCGGCTCAAAAATCCTCGCTTGCCTAATTGCAATAATCTTCAGCCTAGCGGTTGCAATTTTTGCTTTTCTAAGTTCCACTGGAGGAATCAACACAGAGCTTGCAGAAATGCAACAAGCATTACGATCCGCCGGATCAAGTTTGTGGCAAATTATCGCAACAATCTTACTTGAGTTATTCTTTGTGGCAATGTGTGGCTTTGCAGGTATCCTTATCGGTCATCGCAAAAACGATCACCGTGGAATTTGGTCATGGGCGGCTGGTGGCGCACTTTATATTGGAGCGAGCCTCCTGATCCTTGGTGTAGTATTAATTTGGAGTTTATTCGATTCATCAATCTCAAATTTCTTATTTGGCGGAAGTTACGGCCCGATCCAAGACTTAATTTTCAAAGTAATCTGCGGAGTTGATATTTTGTATATAGTCGCAATTAGCGCAATTTGTATCATAGCCCAAAAGACCTTCGATCGCGGTGTAGACGTAGAATAATACCGTCCGCCAAGTAGGATATAATATAGTTAATGGGAAAAGTTTACGCTGCAATTGATCTGAAATCGTTTTACTCGTCAGTTGAATGTCGCGAGCGTGGACTTGACCCTTTGACAACAAATCTTGTAGTCGCCGATCAAAGTCGTACCGAGAAAACCATTTGCCTTGCAGTTTCACCAAGCCTCAAAAAATACGGCATCCCCGGGCGCGCACGACTTTTTGAAGTCATTGCAAGAGTAAAAGCTATCAATTTTGACCGCCAACGAAATGCTCCAGGCGGTAAATTCGTTGGTAAAAGTACCGACGAAAAAGTATTAGCTAGGCATCCGGAATTTGCGCTTGATTTTATTGTCGCGAAGCCACGCATGCAAAAATACATTGATTATAGTCAAGAAATTTTTGCAACTTATTTGCAGCACGTTGCACCCGAAGATATTTTTGCTTACTCAATTGATGAAGTTTTTTGTGATATTTCCGGCTATCTACGTTTGCAAAATTACACGCCGCGTGAATTTGTGACCATGATGATTCGCAATGTTTATAAAAGAACCGGCATTACTGCAACCGCTGGAATCGGCACTAATTTATATCTTGCTAAAATCGCAATGGATATTATCGCAAAACGTGCAAAACCAAATGAATTCGGTGTACGCATCGCCGAGCTAGACGAAAAATCTTATCGCGAGCAACTTTGGGATTATCAACCAATCACCGATTTTTGGCGCGTAGGGCGCGGAACGGCGCGCAGACTTGCTGACCGTCAAATGTACACTATGGGCGATGTTGCGCGCTGCTCACTTACAAACGAAGATTTACTATTCAAACTTTTTGGCGTGAATGCCGAACTTTTGATTGATCATGCTTGGGGAGTTGAGCCAGTAGGAATCCGCGAAATCAAAAACTATCAACCACACGATCGTAGTTTGTGCAACGGCCAGGTTTTATCGCGTCCATATAATCACACTGAAGCGCGCACAATCGTTAAAGAAATGGTTGAGGACCTAGCGCTCAAATTAACTTTGCAAAATCTTGTTACCGACCAATTGGTACTCGATCTAAATTATGATACCGAAAATCCACATAGCAGCGAAACCAAAATCAATCGCTATGGCAAACTTGCACCCAAACCAGCACACGGAACGTTGCGTCTCGATGCGCCCAGTCTCGAACTCACTCGAATTCGAGCCGGTTTTGTAGAGTTATTCGATAAAATCGCAAATCCGAATTTCACGGTGCGCAGAATTACGCTCACAGTGGGAAATTTGACTCTAGAAAATGGACAACCTAGCCCTAAACAACTAAATCTTTTTGAATCACAAAAATCTCTAGCGAGAAAATCCGCAGAGAAAATTTCGAGACATGAGAAAGATTTGCAAAACGCAATCATCAAGATTCGCCAGCGATTTGGCAAAAATGCGATTTTTAGTGGTATCAATCTCGAACAAGGCGCAACTGGACTTAGCCGCAGGCGGCAAATTGGAGGACATCAAGAATGAAATCTAATACTAGAAACCTTGATTCTCAGAATCGATATACCGATATCATCGATCTTGAACGGCCAGTAGTTTCTAGGCGCCCGAAAATGCCTATCGAAAATCGCGCTGCACAATTCTCGCCATTTGCTGCGCTCACAAGTTACCATGAAAAAATCGCTGAAGCTGAAGATTCACAGAATTATCTAGGGCAAGAAGTTATAGACTCTCAAGATATCTGAGTAGATAATTCCAAATCCGAATTATTCATCCTCATCATCCACGACTTCCGCTTCGGCAATATCCTCCGTTTTAGTAAACTTATCCTGTTTTTTACGTTTAATCGGATTGCCATCTTGGTCGCGAATATCAATATCAACCTCAACCATGCCACTTGCGAGCAACGCCACCACAGCAACAGCAACAATTAGAATAAAAGAAATCAACGGTCTGTACATATATTATATTGTAGCACAACTTCGAAGCGCCAATCGCAACTTTCATATATAATTATATAAATGTTTTACTCTACTAGCTATCAATCGCCACTCGGAAAAATTATCCTTGTCGCAAACGAGACCAAATTGACTGGACTGTGGTTTGCTGACCAAACTTATAAAACTGAAACTTGTATCAAACAAGAAAACTCAGTACTAAAAGAAACCCGCGCGTGGCTGGATGAATATTTTGACGGTAAAGAACCGAGCTCCCAACCAAAACTGGAACTAGTTGGGACAGAATTTCAAAAAGAAGTTTGGCAAATTCTTGAGACTATTCCATATGGCGAAACAATGACCTACGGAGAAATTGCAAAAATAATCGCAAAGGGAAGAAAGATTGCGAAAATGTCCGCACAAGCAATCGGCGGAGCAGTTGGCAAAAATAAAATCTCGCTTATTATTCCGTGCCACCGCGTCGTTGGCACAAATGGCAAGATAGTTGGCTATGCTGGCGGGATTGAGCGCAAAATTGAGTTATTAAAGTTAGAACGGTACGAGCAGAATCCTCATTAGAAGCGTCACGCACTATTAAGAATGCAATTTTAATGTATAATAATATATAGAATGATTTTTTCAATAAGACTAGTCTTATTTCCTAGCATAGCTAGGAAATACCAAGATTTCCGGAGGGAAGCATAATGCCGGAAATGATTGACGTACTCGACGAAAACGGGATCAAAACCGGGCAAATTGCTTCGCGAGATGAGGTGCACAAAAAGGGGCTTTGGCACCGCTGTATTGTGGTCGCGATTCTGAATGACAAGAATGAGATTTTGTTGCAACAACGCAGTCAAGAAAAACTGACCCATCCAGGCAAATGGGATTTAGCTGCGGCCGGTCATGTGGATGCAGACGAGGATGCTTTGTCCGCCGCTATGCGTGAGACCGCTGAAGAAATCGGGATAAATACAGAGGTGGGAGCAAAACTACATCATATTACGACTTACCAAAGACCCGGCACCTACGAGTGGGGTGGTGAAAAAATGACCGATCGTCAAATTTTTGATTGTTTTTTAGTCAAAATCCCAGAAATCGACCCACGGAAATTCATTTTACAGAGTAGTGAAGTTCAAGCTGTAAAATTAGTCGATATTAAAGAATTTAAGCAGCTGATCAAAAGCGGAATAATGATGAATCGTCAGCCATTTTATGACATGCTTATCAAAATAATGGAGGAGTCATGAAGCCCTACATCGTCCATCACGATCAGACAAATTTTAATAAAGGAGATTTAATATGAAGTTAATACTCGCCTCCAGTGGTCTTGCCAACGAGGAAATTATCACAAATCTTGAAGAAATGACCGGGAAATCACGCAACAAAATTAACGTTGCGGTGATTAACGAGGCGATCAAAGCCGAGGCTGGTGATATGCGCTGGTTTACAGAAGAACTTGAAAACTTAGCGCACGTTATTGGTGGTAATGTTGAATTTATCGATCTTCAAGCGCACGACCTTGAATATATAAAATCACGGATTGAGCCCGCCGATATGATCTTTTGTTTTGGCGGCAACACGGATTATCTTGCTAATGTTTTTATGAAAACGGGGTTCGATAAAATTCTGCCGGAAATCTTGGCAGAGAAAGTTTGGGTTGGAAGCTCTGCTGGTTCGTGCGTTTTGTGCCACAAAGAGTCGGACAAAATACAAAGCACTATCTATAAAGAAAAACGAGAAGCTGATAGGTTTATGGAATATGTACCGATTATTTTCTTACCACACTTGCATGGCTGCTATAAGTTTGATAAGCCCGAGGTTATCAAAGCTTCCGAGTTTACCGACCTGCCTGTTTTTGCGATGTCTGATAATTCAGCTTTGAAAGTTATTGATAATGAGCCTCCAGTGATTTTAGGGACAGACTGCGTTGTTGCACAAAATGGAAAAATTATTGAGGAGAAAAACTAGATGCGCGAAATTCATAAGAAAATTAGTCCGGAATATTTTGAAGCCATCAAATACGGCGAAAAAACTTTTGAATACCGAGTAAATGACTTTGAATGTAAACCGGGTGATATTTTAGTTCTTGAAGAATACGAATATGCCAAAGGTCAGAAAACTACGGATGGTCGCCGACCGACTGGGCGCTCAATTCGCAAAAAAGTTGGCTATGTTGCACATACTACCGATTTTGATTGGCTTAATCGCCCCGATGTCAAAGCAGATTTCGAAAAATATGGCGCCCAAATTATTTCGCTTTTAAATGATGCCGCGGGGGAAGAAGGGATAGAGTTATGAAAATCTATCTTGCTCGTCACGGTCAAACCGACTGGAATTTAGAAATGCGCGCGCAAGGTCGCATAGATTTATCATTGAATGCGACTGGGCGAGCGCAAGCCGAAGAGATGCGCGAAAATATCAAAGACCTAGAATTTGACGCCGTTTACGCCTCGCCGCTGAAACGTGCTACGGAAACAGCAGAGATCGCCGTAGGAGATCGCTACGATATCAATTATCATGATTTATTGATAGAAAGATCGTTCGGTGATTTTGAAGGTAAAATCATAAAGTCCTGGTCGGAGCTCGTAGATGGTGTCAATATTGACGACATCGATCTAGACAAAATTCCGGGAGACGTCGAAATAGTAAAAAGCGTGATTAAGCGTGCTAATGATTTTGTAGATTATCTAAAACAGAAGTACGATGATAGCGCGCGGATTCTTGTAGTTGGTCACGGCGGTATGTCTAAGGCTTTTGACCGGATATTATCCGAGCATGAAGAGGGCGATATTTACGGCGCAACACATCTTGGCAACGCGGAGGTAAAAGAATATGAAATCTAGAAAAAATAACCATACTCAACACCTATATCTCACCTCCAGTTTCCGCGGCAAAGGCATAGCAAAAATGGTAATGGGGGATATCGAAAAATTACTAAACAAAGCCGCAGAAGAAATTAAAGTCTCTTATATTATTACGGCTGGCAATTTACATCCCGCCGATCAGCGCGATTGGATTGATGAAGGGCGCGAAATTTTGAGGCAACACGGATGGCAGGTTTTTGATTATGATATCGCCGAAAAATCCGAAGCAGAAGTCGAGCAAGAACTTGCAGACAAAGATGTGATTTTCGTGCAGGGCGGACAGTGCATTTATATGCTCGAACAAATACAGAAGTGTAATTTTGCAAAGATTGTTAGACGGGCCATCGAGCGCGGCGTTCCATATATTGGCGAGAGTACTGGTTCGATTATTACCGGACGAGATATTTCCGCCTACAAATACTGGGCAAAAGACCGCCGCGAGCATCCACCGGTTTTACAGAATTATAATGGCATGGGATTAGTTAATTTTCTCTTTCGACCGCATTGGAATCATCCCGAAAAACGTGAGAGATATCTTCAAATGACTCGCGATTATCTAGAAAAGCTATATAGTATTTCTGAGCCAATCATCTGCCTGAATGATAATCAGCTTGTTTATGTTGAAGGTGATAAGTTTCAAATTTGGGAAGGGAAGAAATGAAGCTAATTGCCACCCGACATGCTGAAACTAATTATAATGTCAAACCGCCGAGATCATTAATCGTTACCATAATCTAGATTTAATAGTGGAAGAATTATTGGACGACACCAAAAATGGTTTTGAAGAAATCACAAAACGTTTGGTTGAGAAATGTGAAGCTGGTGAACTTGGCGGCGTAGCGTTTGAGAGTGACGATTCGGCAATATTAAGTCATTCATACAATGGGAATATTTTTGTAACGCCACATAGTGCACACTGCACCGAAGAAGCCCTTGTGCGGATGTTCGAAGTTTGGGCTGATTCAACGCTAGGGACTGTCAACGGGAAAGCTATTAATCAGGTAGATTGGATACTCTAGCACATCTCCCCTCTCACCTCCCGACGCAGCGAAGAGCGATACCGTGGCCACGAGAGTAGTTATTCTGAGGGAAGACATTGGAGATACCGAAGTACAGGGCGTACGCATTCGCACCGGAGCCTGCTGTACGAGACCAGTAGTAGCCGTACGACCCCTCATTGGACAGCGAAGCACCGAAGTAATTGTAGTAGCCAGTGTAGACAAAATCAAGAGGAGACTGTCTGAGCTTAGTAGAACCAGTAGAGCTATTTGTAATGTTGTAGGTGGTGGTGAGAGAAATTTTCTCTAAACAAGAATATCTATATCGGACGACAGAGCTGCTATACCGCTAACATCGTTCACCTCGCAGATGGGTCGATAACCGTAGATTATCAGCCCATGAACATTGACTGCCTGCGATTAGCGTGCTAGGATATAGGTAGATTTTGTTTTGGTTTAGGCTTTGCCTAAACTAATTTTTTGCGTAATTTCCATACGCGTATGGTCAACGTAAGCCCCATACTCCTCCCTTTCTCCCCCAGCTTTAAAGTTACTATCAAGAGCGGTGCAGTATGGCGCCCCGTCGTCCTGCCTACCAGCATATAGCACAGAAGACGAAAACTACAAGCATAGGCAGAATGAAGAAGTTAGACTTTACAATTCCTCTGAAATACGCTAAAATATAGGAGATATAAAGTAAAGGAGAAAAATGCTAGCGATTCGTATGCAGCGTAATGGCCGAGCACATTTACCGGTGTATCGGATAGTCGTCCAGGAATCCCAGCGCCACCCTTTGTCGGGTCGTGTTGTGGCTGAGGTCGGCAACTATGATCCAAGCTCCAAGCGTGTAGTTTTGGACAAAGAAAAGGTGGAATTTTACTTAAAAAATGGCGCGCAGCCGAGCAGCCGCGTCGCGCGAGTCTTGACTGCCGAGGGTGTGAAATTACCGGATTGGTATAAAGCTCCAGCCGAGAAACACGCCAAGGCAAAGCACGCTGATAAGTTACGCAAGAATCAGCCAAAAGAAGCGGAAGCACCGGAAGAAGCCCCTGAAGAAGTAGCAGAAGCAAAAGCTGAGTAAAATAAATTGCACAAAAACCGTCTCATTTGAGGCGGTTTTTCGTATATGAAATAAAATCCTCCTCCCTCACCACCACCTACAACATTACAAATAGCTCTACTGGTTCTACTAAGCTCAGACAGTCTCCTCTTGGTTTTGTCTACACTGGCTACTACGTCTACGATAGCGGTTCGCTGGACGGTGAGGGGTCCTACGGCCGCTACTGGTCTCGTACAGCCTACTCCGGGGCGTATGCTCACGAGCTGTACATCGCTAGTTTCGGTGTCAGCCATCATGGTTTCAGGTATCGTGGCTTCGGTTACGCTCTTCGCTGCGTCGGGAGGTGAGAGGAGAGAAGATCGTGATATAATTAGTCTCGAAGTAATAAAATTATTATACCGCCTTGACGAAAATATGGCTTACGTAGTAGCCGCCTGCCACGATATCGGCCTCAGCATAAATCGCGAAAATCATGAAACTGAATCCAGCAAAAATCATTGAGCGCGACCCGGAGCTCAGAAAATATTTTATCAACAAAATCCTCAACTATTACGAGGACTACTAATTTTCCAACAAAATCCCCAAGGCTGGGCAAGAACCTTGGGTACGAAGTTGCGGAAAGCCCGACGCAGCGAAGAGCGAAACCGTAGCCACGATTGAGGTTATTCTGAGGGTTGACATTGGAGCTATTGAAGTTCAGGTTGTATGCATTCGTTCCGGAGTTTGCCGTACGCGACCAGTAGTTGCCGTTTGACCCCTCATTGTTCAGCGAACCATTGTTGTAATTGTAGTTGCCAGTGTAGACAAAATCAAGAGGAGACCCTCCAAATTTTTTACACAAAACCACGAGCAAGCAATACAGCCCGACTACGTTAGCACACGGTGTCACCGCGTGATTATAAGAACGGCTTTATTGTTTCAATGCACATAGCTCGAACAATTTTTATACTTATCAAAAGTGCGTTCTCCAACTTCAATAAAGTTTTTGCCACAAGCAATCTGAGCTAATACTCGACTTTTTATTTTTCGGAAAAGCCACGGTTGCCCAACCGCAGATTCTTGGCCTTGTATGTGAGCTCGCCCGTTTTTTGAGTAGACCGTGGGTAAGCCCACATACAAGGGGTTTTCCTTACGCCCAGCTTTTCGCTTGATCCCCTCCGAAGGAGGGGGCGAGAAAGCTGGCTCCGGAAAACCTTTCCCCTCTTCCTGCGACCACGCCTCGCGCGCGGTCGCAGGCATAAACTTTATATTATATCTCTCCCCTCTCACCTCCCGACGCAGCGAAGAGCGAAACCGTTGCCACGATTGTAGTTATACTGAGGGCGGACAACGGAGCTACTAAAGTACAGGTGGT
>OOIH01000224.1_pt1 | contig 12802 bp, 16 predicted proteins | sample 1691801 | NCBI WGS metagenome assembly OOIH01 (sample SAMEA1061690, study PRJEB22710) | metagenome
CTACAATCAGGCCATCGCCGAGGCCGTGAAGCAGCTGGCCGACAGCGGACTTTGCGTAGCCTATGACAAGAATGGAAATCCGCTGAAAAACCGCGTGGCCTATGAAAGCGGTCACATTGATCATCTGGACGTTGCTGTGCGGAGAGCAATTCAAACAGGGGTAGTGCAGCTTAGCGCCAAATATAGGGAACAATCCGTTGATTACCTGGAAACTGACCTTGTGGAAACCACTGCACACACTGGGGCACGAGACACAGGAACGGGCCCTGCCAATCACAAAAGCTGGCAGGGGCGGGTTTTCCGTTGGAGCGAGAAGCCTCGAGCCTCTAAGGGGAACTATCCTGATTTTGTAAGAACGACAGGATATGGAACGGGCGAGGGCCTTTGCGGATGGAATTGCCGGCACAATTTTTATCCGTATATAGAAGGAATTTCTGAACGCACCTACACTGATCAGGAGCTTGCAAATATTGACCCGCCTCCTATTGAGTTTGAGGGACGTAAATACTCGGCATATGAAGCCACCCAAATGCAGAGACGCATAGAGGCCACCATCCGCAAGCAAAAGCGTTTGAAAACCGCCTACGAGGCTGCAGGGCTGACCGATAAGGCCACCGCCGCCAACATCCGCCTGCGCCGCCTGAATGAGAAGTACCGGGCGTTCAGCAAGGCGGCGGGCCTGCCGGAGCAGCGGGAGAGGATGAAAGTCTCCTATGTGGATGATGCGTCCACGAAAAAGGCGGCGGAATTGCTTGAAAAACGCGCAGAATCTGGTATACTTAAAGATATAAACTATCACGGGATTCCTGTTACAGAGGAAGCGATACGGCGCGTTCCGCAAATTCAGCCGGAGGGCTGGAGCGTGGAGCAGGCGGAGCGTTTGCAGGAGGCCCACCGGGAACTGCTGCGGTCTGTGCAGGACAGGCCGGTCGGCACAGAGGCCGGGGCAATCTACTCGCCGGATTTACGGTTGATCGAGCGCAAGGTCGGAGATGCGGCGGAACAGCAGATCGTTATGCCGCGCTGTCATGAGCCGCATATTTTCGTGCACAACCACCCAAGCGGAGAGACATTCAGCTATACTGATTTAACATCGTTTTTGGCGAATGATAAAATGTATGGGATGACCGCCGTCGGGAACACAGGAAAACTTTATGCAGTATTCAAGAAAGAGGACTATGATGGGTTTTCATTTTGGAAAGCTCTGGATGACGCTTCTCCAAAGTTGAATGCAACGGCAGAAAAATTTGACATAAAGCAATACATTGACATTATTGAGAAGCTTTTGGAGGAGGCTAAGGAATATGGCATTGAATTTATCCGAGGCTGACAAAAAGCGCCTTGAGCGCGATTTAGCGGCGGCGGAACCATATGATGAAAACGCGCCTGAATTGCGCGCCTTTGATGGTGAAGTGGATTTTGCCAGAATGAGGGCAACTATGGCAAAGAAATTTTTAGAAGAAGCTAAGAAGGAGAAAAAGTGAGCACAAAAAAGCAAGGGCGCTGGTATAACTGCCCCCACTGCGGCAAGGCCCTTTTCCCCCTGCGGGAGGACACCCGCATTGAGCATATGCCCTTCCGCTGTAAGGCGTGCAAGCATGATCTTGAGATAAACGCATTCCCAACAAAAATGAACAACCAGAGAGCCAAGAGCCTTTGAGCCAAGAGCCATTATCCTTTCGGAGCACCCGGAGGATGATGGCTCTTTCTCTTTCGGTAAAACCCGCTAACGCGGTTTTTATACAACCTGCCGCGAGGCGTTAAATCAGGGGCGACGGCCCGAAAACGGAGGTAAATAATATGAGCGAACCTATCACAAACGAGAACAACCTCACCCCGGCCCCCGCGCCGGAGCCTGCCCCTGAGAAAACCTTCACTCAGGCGGAGCTTGATTCCATTGTTGGCAAGCGCATTGCCAAAGCAATGAAGGGTATGCCCGGCGAGGAGGAACTGACCGCTTTCCGGGCATGGAAAGAGAGCCAGCAGACCGAGAAGGAGCGCTGGGACACATTGACCCGCGAACGGGACGAGAGCAAAACCGCCCTGACCGCCGCGCAGGCGGAACTGGAGCAGTACCGGCGGGAAAAGTTCCTGCTTGGCAAGGGCGTGCCCGCGGATGACGTGGACTACTACGCCTTCAAGATCGGCAAGCTGGTGACTGACGCCACCGACTTTGAAAAGGCGGCGGAGCAGTTCTTGAAGGACAATCCGCCCGTAGGGACGGTGCAGGTGGACTTGTCCGCCCCTCTGGGCGGCGGAAAGCCGTCCCCGAGCGAAAACGAAACGATGAACAGCCTCATCCGAGGCGCAAGAAAGTGAGGTACATAATTTGACAAACAAAAAGATGAAGTTCGGTATCCAGTTTTTTGCTGGTACAACAAGCATGATTACCAGGGAAAACCTGTCCGGCCTGATTCCTGAGCCGGTAACCAGGGGCATTATCCAGGGCGCGATTCAGCGCTCCGCTGTGCTCAGCATGGGGCGGCGTCTGCCCAACATGACCAGCAAGGCCCAGCACATGAACGTGCTGGACGCCCTGCCCGTGGCTTATTGGGTCAATGGTGACACCGGCTTCAAGAACACCACCAACATCGCCTGGGACAAGAAGCGGATCGTAGCGGAGGAAATCGCTGTTATCGTCCCTATCCCGGAAGCGGTTCTCGATGATTCCGACTACGACATCTGGGGTGAGAGCCGTCCGCTGCTGGAGCAGGCGTTCGGAAAGCGGATTGATGAAACCATCATCTTCGGCGTGGACAAGCCCGCGTCCTTCCGCAAGTCTCTGTATGAGACGGCGGAGGAGGCCGGGAATATCGTCGCCGCCACTGGAGATACCTTCACCGACATCATGGGCGAGGACGGCGTGATTGCGAAGGTGGAGGAGAGCGGTTTCCTGCCAACCGGCGCGATGGCGGCGGTACGGATGAAGGCGAAGCTGCGCGGCCTGACGGATACCACCGGCCAGCCCATTTTCAAGAGCGATATGCAAAGCCCCACCCGCTATTCCCTGGACGGCTTCCAGCTGGATTTCCCGATGAACGGCGCGTTTGACTTTGAAAAGGCGCTGATGATTGTGGGCGACTTCTCCCAGCTGGTGTATGCCGTTCGGCAAGACATTGAGTTCAAGATCTTCGACCAGGGCGTGGTCCAGGACCCCAACACGAAAGAGATCGTCTACAACCTCATGCAGAACGACATGGTGGCCCTGCGCGCCGTGATGCGCCTGGGTTGGGAGATTCCCAATCCCATCAACGCGTTCCAGCCAGACGAGACCAAACGCTCCCCCTTTGCGGTGTACGCTCCTCCTACGGCGTCGGGGGGTTAACCGGACTGTCTGACGAGCCTTCCCCGGCGGCTTTCGCAATGACTGACGCCGGGGCGGACAGTCCCGTAAAAAAGGCGAGAACCAGCCGCAAAAAGGCGGTGGCCGAATGAGCATCCAACTCTATCAAGGCGACTGTCTGGAGCTGATGAAGGACATCCCGGACGGCGGCGTGGATATGGTGCTGGCTGACCTCCCGTTTGGCACGACCTGTAATTCCTGGGATTCCGCTATCCCTCTTGCGCCTTTATGGGAGCAATATCACCGCATCTGTAAGAAAAATGCCGCCGTCTTGATTTTCGGACAACCGCCGTTTTCCGCTGTTTTGATGATGAGCAACATGAAGGAACTGCGGTATGAGTGGATTTACGAGAAAACAAACGCCACGGGCTTCCTGAATGCAAAGAAAATGCCACTCAAGGCGCATGAATCTGTATTTGTGTTCTATCAAAGTCTACCTACTTACAACCCGCAGTTTTCTTCTGGCAAGAGATACAAGCGGTCACAGGGGTCTAAAAATTCGAGCAATTATCACGGATTTGTCCGGCGCAAAGATCAAGAATACGATGAAAAACGATATCCGCGCGATGTGATACGGATATCAAACGGTTGGGGAGTATGCAAGGGAAAGCACCCCACCCAAAAGCCCGTTGCCCTGCTGGAATACCTGATACGCACCTACACCAACGAGGGCGAGACTGTCCTTGACAACACAATGGGCAGCGGCTCCACGGGCGTCGCGGCTGTCAACACGGGCCGCAACTTCATCGGTATGGAGTTGGACCCCGGCTATTTTGAGACGGCAAAACGGCGCATTGAGGAAGCGGAAAGGGCGGTGGAAGCGTGATTTACGCCGACTACGACTACTACGCCAACGACTACTTTGGGCGGGCCATTAAAGCGGAGAACTTTCCCCGCTTGGCCCTCCACGCAAGCCAGTACATCGACTACATCACCCAGGGTAGGGCAAGGGACAGTATGGAACCCGTCAAAATGTGCTGCTGTGCCCTAGCGGAACAGTACCAGGCCATTGAGACGGCCCAGGCCCTGGCGCATAAAAGCCTTGCGGCGGGCGCTGGGGATGGCGCTGAGGTCCAGAGCGAGACGGTTGGTTCCTGGTCCAGGTCCTACCGCTCCGGAGGAGACAGCGCACAGTCTGCGGTCCAGGCGGCGGAGGCGGCCCGGTCCGTCCTGCTGGATACCGCCCGGCGGTATCTGACAAATACTGGGCTGCTGTATCGGGGAGGGAGGCGCTGCCGGTGACAATCAACATTTTGGGTGCAGATTACACCATCACGTGAAGCCACAATGACCCACGTCTGGAAAGCATCGACGGATTTTGCGATGAAACCACGAAAGAAATCGTCGTGGAAACTTACGAGGGTGATGATGGGAAGCCGGGCGTAAAAGCTCAGTTAGATGTTCAGCGGAAGAAAAACGTCCGGCATGAGCTGGTACATGCTTTCCTTTTCGAGTGCGGCCTTGCCGAAAACAGCCCTTGGGCGCAGAACGAGGAAATGGTTGACTGGATCGCCATTCAAGGCCCAAAACTCTACAAGGCGTGGCAGGAGGCGGGGGCGGTATGAAAACTACAAGCCAGTTAAGCGAAAAGTGCAAAAACTGCCCACATGTCAACATCTGCAATAAAAAGCGGATGGAGGCTTGCGCATATATGGGAAAACACGACCCATGTATGGCAAGTGCGGCGGCAGAGGGTGCTAATTACGCCCGTGCAGATGTGCTTGTAAAGCATGACTACCGCGACATAAAGATTGGGCCAAACACTACCATTACGATTGACCTCGAGGAACAAAAACGCCAATTAGAACGGGATATTTACAAAGCGTTAGGTGGGCCTTGCCTTGAGTTTGGAGCGTGAGATAATGAGTATGTTCCCCCACACCATCACCCTCTACAATGTGGAGACCATCCCAAAGGACGATTACAAGGACGAAGTAATCAACCATATCACCATCCTGCGGGGCGTACTTGTGGACGATTCCAAGGCCGCCAACATGCGCGAGAGCGGCCTTGTGAGCGCAGACGCGGTGAACCTCCTGATTCCATTTAATGCGAAAGCAACCGATGCGGTCACGGGTGCGGGAAAGAAGTTTATGCCGCCCATCGAGTTCTGGCGCTCTGAAGACAAGGCCAGCCATTGGACGCTGGCCATCAGCGCAAAAGGGGCAAAGCTGGACGGGTACACCTTCTTTGTTAAGGGCGTGGCCCTGCCGCCAGACGTCAATCCACAAACAGGACAGCCCCTCAAGCCAAGCCTAGTACGGGATGTTGTGGAATCCATGTACGATGACGTGTACAACATCACCAAGATTGACACGAAGGATTTTGGCGGGCTGCAGCATTGGGAAATCGGAGGGCTATGAGGTGGCGGGAGTAAAGTTCACGCTTGACGCGAAGCGGTTTAAAAAGGATATGGAGCGGCTTGACCGAAAGATGAGGTTTGCCGGGGAGGGGGCGGAGCACGCCCTTGCCGTCCAGATGGCGAAAGACACGGAGCCGTATGTGCCAGCCCAAACAAAGTCCCTCGCGAACCGAACAATTGTACATGAGGATACCGTCATCTACCCAGGCCCATATGCAAGATTCCTATATTATGGAAAACTCATGATTGACCCAAAGACCGGAAGCCCATGGGCGCCAAAGGGAGCATCAAAGGTGGTTGACCCGCAGGGGAAAGATTTGAGCATTAGTACGGCGGTACACAGCAAGGCACAATCCCATTGGTTCGAGGCATCCAAAGCCCAGAACCTTCCAAAATGGAAACGCGTAGCAGGGAGGTTGATGCAGCGTGAGTTCGGAAGATAAGCCCATTGAATTCGTGGAAGCAAAGGAAGAAGACCGCATATCAAGAAACCTCTTGGGGTGGTTGAGCGGTTACCATGAAATCCCGCTTTCCATCCTGCGCATTGACTATGAGTTCCTTGACGCCAAAGAGTCCAGTATGTCCCTCTCCACGATTCAGGGCGCTTACATCGTCGAGCAGTTCATTGACGGCACTTACACAGCGGAATACCAGTTCAAGCTCATTTACCGTTTGCGTGCAAACACGCCGGACGAACGCCTGAAAGCAGATGAACTGCTCGACGGCCTGGGGGATTGGGCAGTTGCGCAATTTGACGCCGGGAGCGGCCCGGATATCGGGAGCGGCCTGGAAGTCCAGGAATTTGAACAGGCTACCCGCTCTTCTTTGTTCGCCCGAATGGAAGACGGGTGGGAAGACCACCAAATATTTATGCGGATGACCTACAAGGCCAATCCGGGAAAGTGAGGAAATCATGGCAGAAAAAAGAAGCGCATTTAAAGCATTTTTGAACACAACTCCGGGATCGGATGCCACGTACAGCATTATCGGCCCCGGCGTGACGGAGCTATCCATTTCGTATAACCCGCAGACCAGCACGGAGCAGTATATCCACGAGGACACCGCCACCACTGAGCTGACCGGATACCAGCCCAATGCCCCCGTAACGGCCCAGGTGGTGAAGGATGACCCCACCTTTGAGTTTATTAACGGAATCAGGAAGGGGCTGCTCATCGGCAGCGACGCCCACACGGATGTGGTTCTTGTGGATCTGTTCGGAAAGCAGACCGGGAGCGCCTACGAGGCCACAAAACAGCCTGTTTCCATCCAGATTGACAGCTATGGCGGCTCCGCAACGGACCCCCTGTCCATCGGCTACACCATTAACTGGCGCGGCGCAGGCACGGAGGGGACGTTCAACCCCAGCACAAAAACCTTCACTGAGGGCGCGGCGGCTGCGGCGTTCTCCGCCAGAAAGGGTGATTGATGATGGCTGGAATCCGCGTCAATACAGGCGTAAAGCGCATCGAAGTCAATGACAACGGGGACTATATCACCATCAACCTGAACGACAACGATTTTATGGATCGGTTTTTTGCCGCATACGAGGAAATCCAGAGGATCGCGGACGAATCGACCGCAAAAGAGGCGGAAATCAAAGAGTGGCACAAGGAAAACGAGGGCGGAACCGGATTCATGAAAGACATTTTTGCCCTTTACTCCAATGTGGGCATGGAAATGAAGGAACAGGTTGAAAGTCTGTTCGGGGCCGGAACCTGCAAGAAGGTGTTCGGCGACATCACGCCCACCTTTGACCTTTATGTTGATTTCTTTGATCAGCTTACGCCGTATCTCCAGGAGTTTGCGGCGGAAAAGAAGCAGCGTATGAGCAAATACAGCGCGGACAGAACCGGGAATGCATAACGCAATGCTGGATCGCCTCCCAGAGGACTATCAGGGATGGCTCATTCGGACGGATTACCGAATTGGGGTTCAAATACAACTTTGCCTCTCCGACCCAGATCTGTCTGACAGCGAAAAAACGGGGACGGCGCTGTACCTGCTTTATGGAAATGGCGTGCCGGACTTTCAGACGGCCATTGATGGGCTGTCCTGGTTTATGTCTGGCGGGAATCCGGCGCCAATTGACGGTGACGGGGATGAACCGCCCACATACTCCTTTGAACAGGATTCTGGGCGGATTGTATCCGCGTTCCGAAAGGTGTTCGGAATCGACATCAGCCGGGAGCGGCTCCACTGGTTTGAATTCCTGGCCATGCTGGGCGATCTCAGTGGAACCGCGTTCACCAGCGTGATTGACATCCGCACCACAGCTCCGTCCGAGGTGGACAAAAAGAAGCGGGCGGAGTTTATTCGGCTGCAAAAACGATTCGCACTGTCCTGCCAATATTCGGCGAAAGAACAGGCGGAAATCAACGAGTTTATGGAGCAACTGAAATAAACCCACCGGACTATGAAACCCACATAGATTCATTGACGGCAAAATCAACAGAATAGGATTGATGAAAATGTTAGTAGAAATCATGAACTTCAGGCGTGAGGAGCGGGCTATCTGCACCAGCCTGGATGTGGCAGAAACATTTGGAAAAGCCCATGACAAGGTAATGCGAGACATCAAAAACCTTGGGTGCAGCGAGGAATTTAATACCGCCAATTTTGGCGATATCTTCTATTCCGACTCCATGAACCGGCAGCAAAAAGCCTGCGTTATGACCCGAGACGGCTTCACTCTCCTTGTCATGGGCTTCACCGGCGATCTGGCTATGAAGTTCAAGGAAGCGTATATTAAGCAGTTTAACGCTATGGAGGCCGCGCTTCAAGGCAAGTTGATTGAGCGAGAAAAGGGTATCGCCGTTCGGCAGTCACTGACAAAAGCCCTCCAGCAATCCACCGATAACGCTCGAATGCATGGCCACGCTTACTCTGCCTATACCAACTGCATTTACAAGGAGTTGTTTGGCATGAACGCCAACCAGCTTCGGGAAAAGTTCGGCACCAAAAAGAAAGACAGCCTGCGGGACTGCTTCACACAAGAGGAACTGCGGGCCATCCAGTCTATGGAGTGCCTTGTCAGCGGTCTGGTGGACTGCGGCTGGGAGTATGACCGGGTAAAGGCGTTTATACACGAAAACAACGCACGGCGGCAGTTGGCCGCATAAATAACACGTCCCAAAGCTGAGCAAAAGGACTGAGCGGGGCCATTTCCTTCAAAGGGGGTGACATCGCTTGGCCTTTGGCTACGATGGTTCCATCCGCATTAAGGCGGATTTAAATCACAGCAACTTTGACCGTGGGCTGGCTTCGATGACCAATAAGGTCAATTCCTTTGGGTCTACGCTGAAGAAAATAGCTGGAATGGTGGCTGTTGCGTTCGGTACTGCGGCGCTGGTCAATTTCGCAAAAGAGAGCGTCAAACTTGCCTCCGATATCCAGGAGGTTCAGAATGTCATTGATGTGACGTTTGGCAAGGGCGCGGCGCAGATTGAGGAATTCGCCCAGTCTGCGGCTACGGCGTTCGGCCTGTCTGAGCTGGCCGCAAAGCAGTACACCGGGACGATGGGGGCAATGCTGAAATCGTCTGGTCTGACTGTTAATGCGGCGCAGGAAATGTCAATTGCCCTGACTGGGCTGGCGGGAGACATCGCATCCTTCTACAACCTGGATACCGATACCGCATTTGAAAAAATCCGTTCTGGCATCAGCGGCGAAACTGAACCGCTTAAGCAGCTCGGTATCAACATGAGTGTTGCGAACCTGGAGGCCTATGCGCTGTCCCAGGGCATCACAAAGAGCTACAACGCCATGTCCCAGGCCGAACAGGTAATGCTCCGATATAACTACCTGTTGAGCGCAACTACGGACGCCCAGGGGGATTTTGCCCGCACATCCGGCAGTTTTGCCAACCAAATCCGAATCCTGCAGCTCAGTTTCGACCAACTGAGAATCGCTGTTGGCAACGCCCTTATCCCAATCGCCGAGGCTGTACTTCCCAGTATCAACGCCATTATTTCAGGTCTGACAAAGCTGGCCAATGCATTTGCCAAAGTGACGGCCCTGTTGTTTGGGAAGTCCCCAGAGGTAAAGGCTACAAGTGGAATCGCGGCATCCGCAGGAGCAGCGGCAGACGCAACCAACGGTCTTGCGGACGCCACAACCGGGGCGGGGAATGCGGCGAAGCAGACGGCGAAGGATATGAAGGGCGTACTTGCCGGGTTCGATGAGCTGAATATTCTTGCCTCCAATGCGGCGGACAGCATGGACGGCGCAGGCGGCGCAGGCAGCGGAGGCGGCGGACTTGGCGCTGGGGCGGAGGATTTCGAAATTCCCTCCTACGAATCTGAGATTGAGGACGTAAGCCAGCTCGAGGAAGCCTTTGAATCCCTTGGGGAAATGTTTGTTAAGGCGCTCGATGCTATGTTGGCGGCTATGCCCGCGTTCCGCCAATCACTCTTGGATTTTGCGGAAAGTTTTAACGAATTTAACCAAAAGCTTTATGACGCGTTTACCTTCCCCGGTGTGGTTGAACGTGTGGAGCAGCTGGGCCGCGAGTTGGCCGAGGCATTCAACGACCTTGTGAACGCCATTGACTGGGAGCTTTGGGGACGCACCCTTGGGGCTGGCCTAAACCTTGCGCTGCAATTCCTGACTGAGTTCCTATACACGTTCGACTGGATCAATCTCGGGAATAAACTCGCCGAATTCATCAACGGGATTGTCTACGAGGTTGACTGGTACGACTTTGGGCGGCTGCTGTGGGCGAAATTCAAACTCGCGCTGGAAACATTCGCGGGGTTTATTCTTGGGCTGGATATGCCCGCACTGGCTCGGGCCGCAAGCGACATCATTATGGGGATCTTCGACTCTATGAAAGAAACCATAGCCAACATTGATTGGGGAGAAATCGGCAGGCAGGTAGCGGAATTCCTCAACAACATTGATTGGGTCGGAATAATCACTTCAATTTCTGGTGCGCTCAAAGAGATGATTCCGGCGGCGCTTGACCTGATTGGCGGGTTTATCTCCAACGCAGACCCAGATACCCTGCTGGTTGCGGCGGCATTTCTTGGCACTAAGATCCTCGGAAAGATCGGCAGTTCCGTTTTAATGCCGATCGCCAAAGAGATTGCCGGGAACCTGATAAAAGATATTGCCGCCTCCATTACAGGCGGGGAGTCCGGCGGGATTTTGGCTTCAATCGGCAGTATAATTGCCAAACCATTTTCTGCCGCAAAAAATGCGATATGGGAATTTGCAGATGGCGTATCAGCCGCATTCTTTATTGCGAAAAATTCTTCTTATACGCTGTCGGAAGCGTTTCAGCTGGTATTTGGCCCCGCTTCAATTATCGCCGGAGCAGCTGGAGTTGTTGGCGGCTCAATTCTTGCCATTGTGAATTTCTTTACTATGCTGTCAGAGGGGTTTAGCTGGCTGAATGAAATTTTGATGCTGGTTGGCATCGCGATTGCGGCGGTTGGCGCTGTGCTTCTCGGCGTACCCGCCACTGTTGCGGCTGCTGTCGCCGGTGTTATCGCGGCTGTAGCGACTGCGGTCGTACTAATCAAGGAGCATTGGGAGGAAATTGTCGATTTCTTTGTCGGTCTGTGGGAGGACATCACAAAACTTGCATCTGACGCCTGGAATAAAATCGTTGAGGTGTGGGGCGCAGTTTCTTCCTGGTTCGATGAGAATATCATTCAGCCCGTCGTAGGCTTCTTTACCGAATTGTGGGAAAACGTCACGCAGCTTGCTTCGGATGCATGGGATGCCATCGTTGGGGTTTGGGAGGCTGTGTCCTCCTGGTTTGACGAAAACATTATCCAGCCCGTAACAGAGTTTTTCACGAAGCTTTGGGAGGATATTACACAGCTTGCATCGGATTGTTGGGATGCTATTGTCGAGGTTTGGGACAAGGTTTCCACATGGTTTGATGAGAATATCATCCAACCGCTGACTGAATTCTTCACAAAGCTGTGGGAGGATATCTCTCAATTCGCGTCTGACTGCTGGGACGCCATTGTAGGCGTGTGGGAAGCCGTCACCGGGTGGTTTGATACGAATGTCATCCAGCCTGTATCCAAGTTTTTCAGCGATATGTGGGACAGCATAACAAGATGGGCGTCTGATGCGTGGGATAACATCGTGAAAGCGTTTAAAAATGCCGGAAAATGGTTTGAAGAACACGTTACAGACCCCATCGGAAAGGCGTTCGAAGCGGTTGGCAATGCAATCAAGGGCGTTCTAAATGGCGTAATTGGCGCGATTGAAGGAGTTATCAACGGAGCAATCAAGGGCGTCAACTGGCTGATTCAGAAAATAAATGGACTTATCGGTGATGGTGTTTTGTCAGCAGGTCTGGAGTTCTTAGGGCTTCCAAACGGAAAGATCCCAACAATTGGAACAGTTTCCCTCCCCCGTCTCGCCAACGGCGCGGTCATCCCGCCCAACCAGCAGTTTGCGGCCGTCCTGGGCGACCAGCGCAGCGGAAAGAACTTAGAGGCCCCGGCGAACCTCATCCGGCAGATGGTGGCCGAAGGCATCCAGATGGCGGGAGGCGTTGGCAGGAGCAGCGGCAACATGACAATCATCATGGAGATTGACGGTCGGGAGTTTGGCCGTGCGTCCTACAAATACGGCACAGCGGAGCAGCAGCGTGTCGGCGTGAGATTGGCGGAGGTGAGAGCATGAAACTTCCTGTGTTTACTGTTGATGGCGTTGGTTACCCTGGTGTAAACGTTTTGAGCCTGAAACGCACCTTTGCCGTTATGGACGGCGACAACGCGGGCCGGACGATGGACGGGGCTATGCGCCGGGATATCATCGGTACATATTACAACTACAACATGGAGCTTACATCGGATTACAGCGATCTTTCGGAATACGATGCGCTCTATGAAGTTTTGTCCGCACCAGTTGACAGCCACACTATTGTTGTCCCATACGGACAGGGGGCGCTCGCTTTTGAGGCGTATGTAGCCAACGGGGACGATGAACTTCTCCATAAGCGTGACACCTTCAACAAATGGCAGAATCTTAGTGTGAACTTCGTCGCCATGAATCCACAAAGGAGGCCCGCGTGAGCGTACGCATCGTATACCAGGACATTGCCGCCGGGGCGGACGATGACGCCGCAGTAAGCA
>OOIH01000549.1_pt1 | contig 12656 bp, 17 predicted proteins | sample 1691801 | NCBI WGS metagenome assembly OOIH01 (sample SAMEA1061690, study PRJEB22710) | metagenome
ACTGCTTCTGGCTGGCCGCCGCAGCCTTTCCCGCCCCAGCGGCACGGGCCAGCAGACTCAGGAACTGACCAAAGGTGGCGGAAAACCGGTCAACCAGGACAAGCTCCTCCCGTGTCGTTGCCATTTAACCGCCTCCTTTCGGCTTGGGTCTCGATTTGATCTCCTTCAGGGCGAACAGAGTTGTCAGCACCTTTTCGCCCGGGGAAAGCTCCGCAACCCTGCCGGGAGCCCACCCATGATTGACGAACATGTAGTAGGCCAGCAGCGTGTCCGGGTCTCCCCTGGCCATCAGTTTTTTGACTGCTCCTCCAGGTCGTCCTCAAGCCCGGACAGAGCCATGATGGCGGCGGACAGCTTGTTGTACTCCCCCACCAGCAGCATTTTTCCAGGGACCTCTAAGGGATCCATGGTACCGTAGGCCCGGCACAGCTCCTCGCTGGTGAAGTCCGGGATGACAGTGGCGGCCACCACTACCCGGCGGCTGTACTCCACGTTGTCAAGTTTCTCCACCGGCTGGCCGTTAACCTTGACCGTTCGGGTAGACTGTCGGACCAGGAGGTCATTCTCCCTCTGGGTAATGGGGCGGATGACAAAGGGAACCGGCGTGCCCTGCTCATCCAAGAAACGTTTGGAGACGACCACCGTCTCATTTTCCACCTGGGCAGGGTTCAAAAACACGTTCAAATTACTCATTTAGTACTCCTTTCAGGTCCCTGTCTCGGCGGGATCGTGGAAAGCGGACAGAGGCTCAAAGTCCTCGTAGGTGAAGCTGATATCCATAGTCAGCATATCCACATCGGCGTCCAGAATGGACAGGGGGATGGTTCCGGACAGCTTGCAGTTGTAGTAGGCAACCGTCTGCGTCCCCACGGTGGTGGTGGGGTCGTCGTTAGTGGTCTGGAGGGTGAAATAGGGCATGACCCCGGTGCGGATATACTGGGCCACCATATCCAGGAACAGGGGCGTACCGTAGTAGATGGTCATGGTGCCCGTCTGGGTGACCGCCCCCGGCTTCTTCTGCACCTTCTTGGTGCCGATGACCTTCATGTCGGTGGAGGCAATCTCCGCCTGGGTCTGGACCTTCTTAGCCCCAAACAGCTCCTTGACCTGGCCGTCAATGGTGACGAAGGCCTTGCCCGAAGCGCCGTTTAGGGTATCGCGCTCCAACAGAAAACTCATAGCTTATCCCTCCTTCAGGACACGGAGATGGTCATATAGACCTTCTCTACAGAGTCCGCGATACGGATGGCGATGGTGATGACAATACTGTCCAGGCTGTTCCCCTGCTCCACTGTCACATCGTCGCTGGTGGGGCGGTCCCGGAGGGCGCCCCGGTTGTACATGGTACGCAAATAGTCCAGGATGGTGGCCTTGAAGCTGCTCCGCCCAGCCTCATCGTTGTTGACGTGGCCCAGGAAGTTCTGGGAGAATTCCCGGTACAGGTCATTGGCCAGGGAGTTGCACACCCGCATGGTCCGGTTTTTGTGGAAGACCTCGCCGATATCCTGGGTGTAGGTAGTCAGGGTGTTGACATCCGTCTCAATGCGGACCTGGCCAAACTCCTCGCTGAGGACAACATCTCCGGCCAGAATAGCCGCCGAAATCTCACTGTCCGTCAGCTTGGGCGTCACCGCCGCGGCGCCGGGATAGACGGAGTAGGACAGAGGCTGGTAGTACTGGGCTCCAGCCTCGGCCCCCGCCAGCCACCAGATCACCTGCTGCGGGGTAAGCTGGGCGCCATCGGTGAGGACCACACCGCATTTGTTGTTGATAACAAAGCGGCTGTCCGCTCCGCTGGCGCCGGCGGCCACCAGCTGGGTATACCGGCCGGCCTGCTCCGCCATTCGCTTGACAAAGGCGGTCATGGCTGCCAGAACGGTGGTCTCTACGCCGTCGTAGGCCAGGATATCGAAGTAGTAGGGCTCCAGAGCTTCCAGGGCGGTGGCATAGGCGGAAGCCTGCACCGTGCCGTCCGCTCCTCCAGTAAGGCTGACCCCCGCTGTGGCGGTGATGGGACCGTTACCGCTGAACGAGACCCAGCCGTTAGGCTGGAGCTGGGCTGCCGTCTGCGCCTGCTGCTCGTCCACAATCTGGCCGTTCACCACGGTGGACACCGTGAAATTGCCGGGGTCATCCACCGAATCGGTAACCACCACGGAGATGTCGTTTCCCCGGGCGCCAGGGTACCGAGCAGTAACCGTGACAGCGCCCTCTGTACCGATGGAAGCCTCTGCGGAGGTTGCGCCGTCCGCCGTCAGGCGGTACAACAGCACCTTGGTTGGGCCGCCGGTAGTGTTGGTCCCCTTGAACATCTCCCGCAGGAACAGCGCCTGGGGCTCTGTAATGGCGTAGCCCACAAAGGGCGTCAGATTGTCCCCCGCGTTGATGGTCATTACCTGGCCCACCGGCCCCCAGGACAGAGCCTTGGCAATGGCCACGGTCCCCCGGGTGCCTGGGGCGGCCACGGGAGTCGTACCAGTTTTAAAATTGATATAGATACCAGGCCGCACCTTGTTTTGAGCGGTCCATGTGCCTCCGGCCATCAGATTTTCCCTCCTTTGAAAAACTTCTCCAGGGTATCCTTGGCCTCCTGGAGGGTATAGTCCGGTTTGGTCAGCAGGACCTTGGCAAAGTCCTGCTGGTATCCGGCCAGCTCCTTGCTGTTCAACAGAGCGGCGGTTGGATACCGGAGCTCCGCCTCTTTCTCTTCAGCGGTCTTGGGCATTTACGATACCTCCTCTTGGTAGCTCTGGATCGAGCGCATGAGGACCGCATCCTCCTCACGGCTTACCCAGACTTTCAGGTTGAATTTATAATGCAGGTCGCCATCAATGATGTCCCATTTGCGCTCGTAGGTCCGCAAGAGGGCAGTTTCTGCGCCCTCCTCACTCGTGTAAGGGAAGGTCTCCAGCATCTGGTCCAAAATATCAGCGGCAGCGGTGTAGCGGTCCTCCATGCCAACCTGGTTGAACTCCTCCAGATAGACCAGGTCCAGCCCCAAGGTGCGCAGGAAGCGATCACCCATCTTCTTGGCAATCCGGGCATTGGTGCGCCGTAGAAACACCGCCGGCGGTTTGGTCCCCTGCTGGTTTGGGTTGTCATAGAAAGTCACACCGGGTAACTCCGGGGCCAGATAGCTGGCCAGAGAGCCAGAGATAGCCTGTATTGTGAATATCATGGCCCAAACACCTTCTTTGGCAGCTTGTTCAGCTCGAACTCTACAACCTCCTTGTACTTGTCCACGCCTTTTTCTTTCATATACAGGCCGGGAACATAGGCCGTCTTGGTACCCACCATCAGTCCGGCGCCAGGTATTCCAGGATCCACTCGTTCCAGCAGACCGGTATAGGGGTTCACAATCAAGCCCGGGACAAAGTGCTTGTCCATGCGGTGGCCATCATTGACATAGCTAGCGTACTGGATGTTGTTGGCCAGAGCTGTATGATACTCGTCCCCAGTGACGACCGGGGCCACTTGGCTGTCGTTCGCCCAGTGTTGGGCCAGCTCGCCGGTAATCATGCCTGTTCCCCGGTCCTTCTCGTCACCGTTAGGCGGTGTATGGTCTTTGGCCTCTTCTACTGCTCGCATAGTAGCCCCCTGGGCAATGTCATAAAACATCTGCTGGACTACAGGGATTCGGGCCTGGAGTTCTTCCAGCCGCTGCCTGAGGGCGTCACCTAGCGCCATCCTGCACCTCTCCTCTCAGATACTCGACCTGAAGCAAAGCCAGCTCCTGATGGGCCAGACCGGGGAGGACCGCCCCGAAGGGCTCGTAGAAATAGGCCGGTTCCCCGGAAAAGGCTCTCATCTCCTGACGGGACTGCCCCAGTCTCGCGCCCCGATGGACGATGAGCTCATCCCCCGCCTGGATATCAACCTCATTGGCGCAGGCCAGCTTGTCCTCCTGCTCTACCTTAGCGGCAGTGGGCTGCATTCGGGGACCATGGACGCTGTTCCGATAGACACGGCAGGGCACACCCGCTGCCACCTGGACCCGATCCTGCTTGGTCAGTGCGCCCTCCCGGCGGTTTTGTACTCGATAGATATCCACCAGATCGGTGTACCAGTCGTTGTAGTTCATACGACGTAGGTCCCTCCCATGCCAGCCAAGCGGGCCCTGGTGGCCAGAAGCTGGCCGTACTGGGTGGCATTCAGGTCTCCCCATTCTCCAGTGGCCTGGGTCAGGGCACTGGTGTCATAGGAAACGGAGCTGTCTCCCAGTTGGGCGGACTTGACCACTCCCACCAGTGCCCCCGACGCGGCCGCCTGGGCTGGGCTGTCGCTGCCCTCGGACCATGTCCGCAGGTACAGTGCAGCATTGTGAGCTACATAGAGCCCACAGGCATACCGCCAGCCATCCAGCCATTTGTCCGGCTGAATGACGGCGCGGGCCTGCTGGATAAACTCCTTCAGAATGGCGGGAGGCACCAGGCCCGTCCCGTCCGCCTTGGAGAACTGGGGGAAATCCTTCTGGAACATAGTTGCCGTGTACTTTCTCCGGCTGTGGCCGATGTTGGACGCTGCCGCCCGGACACCGAAGAACTGCGGCTTATTTGCCCAGATCATCCGGATCCTCCTGGCCGTCCGGCGCAGGCTCCTCTTCCTCGGTCTCCTCCTTGGGGGGCTTCTTCTTGGGGCTCTTCTCCTTCTTGCCGAAGTCCTTGTCCGTGCCAGAGGCGGAGAGGATCACTTTGCCGTCCGCCTCCAGGGCCTTGAGATAGGCAGAATCCTTCGCCCAGTCCGGGACCGGCCCCATGTAGTCTTTCTGCATTTTGAACCGCTCCCCATTGGGGCCGGGGAGGATGATGTTTCTCCTGGATACTACAAACATTTCCGCACCCTCCTTAAATTCCGTCAAAGTACTGCATGGTCTGGGGATAGAACAGCTCCACTTCGGAGAGGTTCGCCGCATAGGCCGTGTCGTAGCAGAACTCCGTAGCGTTAGGCTGGCTCATGACCCGAGCCAGGGGAACCAGCTCCTCCACCTGGAGGAACCGCTCATGGTTGACGTAGACCACCATGCGGTCCGTGCCTCCGGTGCCCGCGCCCTTACACCAGCGGGCGGCCCCAATGTACAGGCTCTTGCCGTTCTTGTTGGCCACGTTGTTCTTGAGTACGTAGTCCAGGATGGTCTCCGTAGCCAGATCCGTGACCATGGTGTTCATGATGTAGGTATACTGCTCATAGGGCAGCAGGATGTGGTTGGGCATGGCGTCCTCGTCATACTCCGCAGCCTCCCAGACCGCTGTGAGGGCGCTGTTGATGTCCGCCAGAATCTGCTCCTTGGTCTTGGTAGCCCAGGTACCGCCTGTGACAGAGGTCTCGGTCACATCGGGGTTATTCACAAGCCCTGTAGAGCCGTACTTCTCCATGCCGGTGTAGACATTCTGGTCCATGTGCTTGTCGTAGGCTGTGCGCATTCCCTCCTGGAGCAGCTGGTCCAGGGAGCGGCCGGTGTAATTGGCCTTCTGCATATCCACCCACATCACCCGCAGGGCTGCAGCGAAGGTGTGGGCTTTGTACAGGCCCTTCTCCAGGTTCGCCTGGACGATGGGCAAGCCGTTGGAGCCGCCGGCCTGAAGGGGACTGCCGCCGGAGCCTCCGGTGATACCGTAGTCAACCGCTTGGGCGGAGACATAGTCCACCCAGCCCCCGCCGGACTTGACCACGATGTCACGGGGATAGGTGACGCTGGTCAGAGGCTTGCGGATCAGCGGGTCCCGCTTCTCCAGCTCGCTGGTGAGGAACGCCATGCCGGAGGCAATTCCGGCCGCGTCCATGGTCATGGCGTTCCCGCCGGGCGCAGCGCCGCCGGAGCTGGTGATTACGCCGGCGTCAAAGGTGCCGACATTCTGAAATCTTTTCATGTTCTCTCCTCCTTACGCCTTATTCATGGTCAGGATGCGCAGCTCGGCGATGCCATTGGCATCTGCGGGACCGGCCCACTGGCAGTTGGTCAGCTCCACGGTGTTCCCGCCGTCCGCCGCCGCCTCGAAGCCGCCCACCACGCCGGTGGGGATACTCTCGTTGGCCGCAATGCGGACATAGACCTCGCCGCCCAGCTTGGGAGCCCCCACATTGCACTTGACGTTGATAGCCCCGCGCATGAACACGGGAACCGCCTCGGTCTTGGCGTAGGCCCCGATATCCTGCTCCAGGTAGCTCAGGGCGCTTTTGACCTCCCGGGAGGCTACGCCCACGAAGTCCTGGGCCGTACTCCCAGCGCCCATGGGTACCACCGCGCCGTTGGCGTCGTACTGGAGCGCCGCGCCGAAGGGCAGGTCCGCCCCTGCGGGGTGGGTGTTGGCGATCATGTCCGGCTGCCGGGCATAGCTGCCGGCGTAGCCGTGGTTCATTACCTTGCCGATATTCTGAGGTGTCAGTCCGTACATAGGTTAATCCTCCTTCTGTTTCTTGTGGGGGTTCCGGGCGGCATAGGCCGCCTCCGACTCCCGGCACCGGTCCTCGAAGGTACTGGTCTTAGCGGAATCCGCCGCCTTCCTGGCATTTGCCGCTGTGGCCTCCATGACCTGGCCCATAACGTTGGGCCCCTGGATGGTGGAGAGAAGGGCGTCCACCACCCGGGAGCGCTCCGTCTCGTCCTTGATCGCTGCCACCGCAGGGCGGACCTGCTTGAGCAGCGCCACCGCAGCGTCCTTGGCCGCCGGAGACATGTCCGCCATCTCGTCCGCCGGGATGGTGACGGAGGCCTCCTTCTCCACGGGGGCTGTGCCGGCCAGCTTCTCAATAAGGTCGTCCAGGTCCTCCTCGTCCCGGAGGGCCTTCTCCTCCCGGTCGTTCTTGTGCTGGAGAGATTCCATCATCTCGATGAGCCTGTCCAGCTTACTGCCCAGGTCATCGCCCTTGGGGGCCCGCTCGACCATCACGTCGCCGGTGCCACAGGACTGGTCGCCAGCAGGCTGGGGGTCCGTCTCCTTGCTTTCAGCCGGAGCCGCATCCAGTGCCTTTGCCGCCGTGGCTGCCAGGCCCTGGACCTCCTCCGGGGTCTCCGCCTCCTGCACCGCCATTCCGAAGGCGTTGAGGATGGCTTCCGTAAATTTGCTCATGGTTTTCCTGCCTTTCTCCGCCGTTTTGGCGGCGTCTTTTATTGCTACCTCGTGGCCGGCACGGCCTCTAGGGACCACCGCCACGTGATTGCCTCTGATGTGCTGCTGCTTATAGCCGCTCCCGTCCGGAACATACTCACACAGGTACCCGCAGGAGACCTCTCGGGTTACCCCATTCCACACGTCAGACACCAGGTTGGCGTCCTTTAGGATGAGGTCAGCCACGATGTAATCTCCGGACCGCCGGACGTTCTGGATGTGGCCTTTGGAGTAGCTGGCGAAGTTCTCCGGCCCCACGTCCTCCGGGGGATGGCCCTGGGTGATATCCTTGCCCTCGAAGGAGGCCAGGGCCGCCGGCTCAAAGACATCCTCCGGATAGCGGTTGACGGTGACCACCCGCTCCGGGTCGCCGTCAAGCTGTAATTCCCGAGCCAGATACTCCTGGGAGCCGGTCCGGGCAATGGGCACGTCCCGGCAGATGAGATAGCCCTCCGGGGTCTTATCCATATGGGGGCTGAGCTGAGTGCCGTAGTAAAAAATCACGCGTGATTCGCCTCCCTGTAAAGCTTCTCCCAGTGCTTGTACTTATCATCATCCGCCTGCTTGTGGCGCTGAAACGTTCCGAAGGTCCTGGGCGTATCGTCCGGGATGGTCAGGCGGTACCGCTCCCACTGCCGGTAGTCCGCCAGCCACTGGGCCCGCCCCCGCTCCTTCAGGCGGTAGGCCTCAATCTGCTTTTCTGTCCGGGGATCCCGGGTGGGTGGGTTAGTCTTGAAGCTGGAGAACTTCTTGATCTTCCGCAGTTCCTCCTCGCTCCGCCCCGCCGGAGTCCAGGCGATGAGGGCGTGGAGGCAGTTCGGATGGATGTTCAGCCAGGAGTTGAGCAGCGTGTCCGGCCCCGTCGGGTCCACCTTCCCGAACGCCGCTGCCAAGGGTGGGAAGTCCGGGTCCGTGCCGCTCCTGGAGTAGACCCGGCCCTCCAGAGGGGCGCAGCGCCGGCAGGTGGTGTTGTGGCTGCTGATTTTGTACAGGTCCTGCTCCGGGTCCCGGGTGAGTACGGACAGCACCTCTGCCTGGCGGCTGGTGGTGCGGAGAACCATGCTGCCGTATGTGTGGAGGCTCCAGTGGCGCCCCGCTTTGTCGATAAAGGCGGTGACGCCCTCCCGCCGAAGGACCTCTACAAACTTCGGGAGTTCCTTATATACCCCCCGGCCCGCAGCCTCCAGAGCCAGGACCTGCTCCAGGCCTGCCCGCCGGAACACGTCCGGCTCGATACGGCCTACTAGGGCGTTTTGCAGGGTGGCCGTCACCGTGGCGGCAGCGGCGTCTATCTCGCCCATGAGATTCATGGTCAAACGTTGGACGATGTCCATCTGCTCGCCGGTGAGGACCGCTGCATTGACGTAACCAGAAATGTGCTTCTCCGCCGTCTCCGGGATATCCAGGCGCTTCCGGGCCCCTGGGTGCTTGATGTAGAACTGACGTTCAATCATCCGGGGGACGTAGGTCCAGGATTCGTATTCTAACCTGTGGAGGATGGTCTGGACCCGCTCCAGTGCCGCCTCCGCGTGATAGTCCACCAGCCCGCCTGCCCGCAGACGGGCAATCTCGTTGATGATATCTGTCTCTGCCTTGAGAAACGCGGCGATCAGCCGTTGTAATTCTTTTGATTCAGATACCCGTTTCAATGATGGCATTGCACCGCCTCCTGTTCTATAGAGAATCCCCCGCCACCTCATATCGAGATAGTGGGGGATTGTTAATTTTTTCTGTGATACTCGCCAAAATACTTGATTTCGGCTTGCTTACGGGCGGCGATTGCATCTTCCTTTTATTGGGTTATTCGTCGTCCTCGTCCGTCAGAAGCTCTTCCTGTGTGACACCCTTTAGCCCAGGCTTGATGAAATTCAGAAAATCCCAGAACGGCGCTTCTGGGTGGGCCGTTCCGTAGTTAATAATCTCCTGCTCAATATGGTCGTACACAGCAGAGCATATCAACATATCCACGTCATCTTGCTGAACCTTGTCCTTTTTAAGTTCGCCTTGCCCGATATACGGTTCCAGAAACTTGCGCAGTTTTTCTTCCATTCTGAATGTCTCCTATTTGATATTTTGGATACTTATGACCTCCATACCGCCATATCCGTCTGCTTTCACTGTATACTGCTTTTGAGCATTCCGTATTGTTCTGACCTCCCCGGCTTCCAATCCGGGGTATCTCGTGCCCAATATGCCGCACAGTCTTGCATATGTTTTCGGCTTGAGCTGGATGCCGGACTTATTCCTCTGCGGCGATGGCGCGTACTTGGTCTTTCCCATTGTACCACCGCCGCCGCCGCTAGTAAAGCGGCCGGACGCAGGATCGTGGTGCGGATTGAAATCCAGCGCCAGCGCGTCCCCGGTCGCCTGCTCAAAAGGGCCGTCGTCCTCCTCTAAATCATCCCCGCCGATACTGGGCGGCAGAGTCAATCCGGCCAGAGAATCGTATAAACTTGTCACATCCTGGTACGTCTTGCCGGCGTTGGCCTCGATCTCCTCGTCGGAGATGCTGCCGAACAGTCCGACCTCGTCGGAGAGCTTCTTGAGTTCCCTTTGAGCCGTGTCCACCGCCAGCAGTCCTGCCTGAAAGATATCCCGTATGGCAAGGGCCTTTTTCTCCGCAATCTCCGCCAGCTCCCTGGGCGTAGGCATCCAGAGGGGCGGAAAGATGATATCCAGGTCCTCTGGCACCGCGCCCCAGGCCGACATACACAGTACCGGAAGGATGCGCTCCAGAATAGGCCTCAGCACATTCTCCCGGAGGGTGTCCACGTAGTCGTAGTAGTTGCGCAGGTCGCTCTCCCCAGTGGAATTCATCCCCGCCGGGGACCGTCCGAAGAGCTTGGTCACCGGGATCCGGGACGCGCCGGACAGGTCGTGGCACATACTGTCATAGACCTCCTGGAGGCCGGTAAACGTGTACTGCGTGTTGTTGATCTGGTCGCCCTTGTTCACCAGCTGCATCCCGAAGTTGGAGCGCAGCACGCTCTGGGCCTGCATGACGTTCCAGAATCGCCTCTGCTGGGCCCCGGAGGAGACGGAAAAGAGCTGGTCCAGGCTCTCGACCTCCATGGTGTCAATATTGGCCCGGAAGGTGAGGGCCGCCATGTTGGCGGAGACGTTGTCATGTTTGACCACGTCCTGATAGAGGGCCTCAACCTCGCTCTCACCCCAATACATCTCCGCCAGCTTCTCCAGGTAGGGCAGCTCCCGGCCCGTGAACCGGAGTACCCTGGAGTGGTGGACCCGGGCGACGATACCCCCCTCGGGGCTGTTGACCTGGTAATAGGCCGGGAGCCCGAAGTCCGGGTCCGACAGGTCATCCACCAGCTCCGTCTCCGGGGTGATGCCGCTCCAGCGGTCCACGATGTAGATGCCGGCAAAGGTTCCAGGCAGCACCAGCTCCAGGCCCAGGGGGCGGTCCAGCCGGTCCTCCTGGCCCCGGATGAGGAGGATCCCCGCCGCACCGCCGTACAGCCGCCCCCACTTGAGGCCGGTGTTCACTCGGTCCCGGAGGGCCGTACGCCGCTGGGCCTGCTCCAGCTGCCGCAGGTGGTCCGGACCAACTCCGCCCAGGGTAAACCACTTCTTGGTCATGTCATCGGGTATGATTCCAACGACATTTTGGACCACCCAGTTGTCCCGATAGAGGGAGTTAAGCAGGGCATAGTTGTCCGTCATCCTGGTCAGAGGGTAATCCGTGGCCTCCAAGGGGGACTGGGAGCCGTACCCCAGCCGGAAAAGCGGGTTGGAAAAGGCGTCTCCTGTCCGGACCGGCTCCGGCACCGGGGCAGGCTTTCTTCTCCGCTTACTCATGTTATCCCTCCTCTCCGTACCGCCACTTGGGCAGGACCGTGTTAACGTAGTAGCGCAGGGCATCCGGCCCGTGGTCCAAGCTCTTCACTGGCTTTTCCACTCCCATTTGGGCCGCCTTACTGTCCCAGACATAGCTTTGCAGTTCGCCGATCAGCCCCTGACACTGGCGGTGGATCATCAACACCCGCCGGCTCAACAGCTGGGCGACCCGCCGGATGCCGTTCGGCACATCGTTGTCACCCCGGATGACGTACATCCCCCGGCGCTGCAGCTCGGCGATGAAGCTGGCGGCGGATGGATCTACAATCACGGGGCACAGGAACTGCGGATCTGTTCCCATGAACACAGCCAAATCGTCGGCATATTCCCAATCCGTCTTCTGTCGTAGGCCGGTCGTATCCACATCACGGCTGTCCCAGCGGTACTCCCGGTCCACCCAGACCGTCTCACCATCGTCGTAGATGTCCAGGAACACGGTGGGGTTCGCCGTCCCGTAGTCGATGGCAATGGTGCGGGCAGCGATGTAGGGCAGGCCCTTGGGGCGAGTGAGGTCGTCGTAGCTGTTGGCATCAGGGTCAAACATGTCGTAGATCAGCCCATCCCCCGCCGTCCACTCACCATCAATGTACCGGCGCTTGAACACTCCGGCATACATGCCGCGGTACATGGCCCGTGTCTCCTCCGACAGGCTTGGATTGTCGTTCATGGTAAAATGCAGGTGGGTGGCGTCCTTCTCCCGGAGTTTCAGCAGCCACTCCTTTCGAAACCAGTGTTCTGGCACATCCGGGTTGCAGTTGAACCACAGCTTTGCCCCCGCCACGCTGCACCGGGCCAGGGCCTGCTCCACAAAGGACCGAGGCATCAAAGCCACCTCGTCCAGCAGGACCCCCGCCAGGGTGACGCCCTGGATGAGCATATAGGACGATTCATCCCGGCCTCCGAACACGTAAAATTGGTTGGAACGCAGTCCCCGTGTAACGGTCAGCACATGGCCGGAGCGGGTGTACTCCAACGAGAACTGCTCCTGAAGGTAGGAGACGCCCAACAGCGGCTGGATGATGTTCCGCTCAGCGCTGCCTACCGTCTTTCCGCAAAGGCCAAAGCTGCACTTGTCAAAGTTCCCCATGGCCCACAGAATGAAAGACAGAGACATGACGGAGGTCTTGCCGGAACGGACCGCACCGTCACAGATCAGCGCCCGCTTTCCTGTGTAAGGCCATTCAAGAATTTTTATTTGCTTTTCCGAAAACATTTGCCGTCTCCTTCAGGCTCTTGGTGATGGGGTCATCCTCCTGCCCCTGTGTTGGGACAGCTTCGGTCTTGGTACTGTACCCATACTTGCTCATCCACAGAGGCGCCAGGCGGGTGTCGATGATCCCCAGTTCAAACTTCATCCGGGCATCCACCTCGCACTCTTCCTTCATGCGCGTGACGGTGTCCGGATACTGTTTGCCGCAGGTCTCATAGAACGCGGACCGGGCCAGCCCCGCCCACATGCAGAAGCCCTCGATGGTATAGGTCACGCTGCGTCTCAGCTCCGCGGAGACAAACTGGGAATTTTTCGCGCTGAAATCGTGGGTCAGCACCTTTTGGTCACCGCACCAGGCCTTGTACTCATCCCACGCCGCACTTAGGGCTTTTTCGCTTTTGAACCTGCGGGGTCTGCCTGCTGCACCCATAATTTCACCATCCTTCTCGAAAATCAAAACATCAAAAATGCGCCCCGGTTGCCCG
>OOIH01000958.1_pt1 | contig 12575 bp, 7 predicted proteins | sample 1691801 | NCBI WGS metagenome assembly OOIH01 (sample SAMEA1061690, study PRJEB22710) | metagenome
CCCGGCGTTCACGAGGAAAAGATCACCGAACGGATGTATAGCGGTGACCTGCTTCGGAACACCGGGCTTATTCAATCTGCCGAAACCCTCAACGACAACGTCAATGTCGCAAATGAGATCAGCATAGTCGCCGATCCATTTGCCTATCAGAACTTCTACCGGATGCGCTATGTCGGGTTCATGGGCACGAAATGGAAAGTGACCAAAGTGGAAGTACAGTATCCAAGGCTGATCTTGACGATTGGGGGTGTCTACAACGGAAAGAAGAATCGAACTTCACGAAAATCTGTGTAGCATTCTCGATTGCCCCGATAAAGGCGATGAATGCCGGGCCTATTTCCAGCCTCCTGCTGATGTGGAGATGGAATATGACTGCATCGTTTATGAGCGCAAACTCATAAAACCAACATTCGCCAACAATCAGCCCTATTTGCTGCACGACTGCTATCAGGTGACCCTCATTTACAGGAACCCTGACAGTGACCTGCCCAAAAAGGTTGCGCTGCTGCCGATGTGCGTTCACGAACGCCATTTTACAGCGGACAACCTGCACCATGACGTGTTCACCCTATACTTCTAACCTTATAAAGGAGGAAATCGACAATGAGTAGAATGAAATGGGACCAGATCGGCGAGCGCCTGTTTGAGACTGGCCTGGATCACGGCGTCCTGTTTCCCATGGGCAACAACGGCAAGTATGCCAAGGGTGTGCCCTGGAACGGTCTGTCTGCTGTCAACGAGACCCCCTCCGGCGGCGAGCCCAACGCTGTCTGGGCTGACAACATCAAGTACCTCAACCTGATGTCCGCCGAGGACTTCGGCGCCACCGTGGAGGCCTATACCTATCCCCCCGAGTTCGAGGAGTGCGACGGCTCCGCCGAGGTCGCCCCTGGCGTGACCATCGGACAGCAGAACCGCAAGATGTTCGGCCTGTCCTACCGCACCCTGATCGGCAACGACGTGGTCGGCCAGAACTACGGCTATAAGCTCCATCTGGTCTATGGGGCTCAGGCGTCTCCCTCCGAGAAGAACCGCCAGACTGTCAACGACAGCCCCGAGGCCACCGCTATGAGCTGGTCTCTGACTACCACCCCCGTGGACGTCCCGGGCTACAAGGCCACCGCCCACATGACCATCGACTCCACCAAGACCGACAAGGCCAAGCTGGCCGCTTTCGAGGACATCATCTATGGCAAGGATGCCGATGGCGATAACGCCGCCGTCGAGTCCCGGCTGCCGATGCCCGAGGAGGTCATCGCGTTCTTCAAGGAAGTCCCTCCCGCCGGCTGATTTCCCGCGCAACATCCGTACCCTGCGAAGCGGGGCTCTCTTCACCGAGGGCTCCGCTTTCTTTAATTTTTGAAAGGAGAATCGCACCATGATTAAAAAGACTTTTAAGTTTGTCGACTACAACGGCAACCACCGCACCGAGGACCACTATTTCAACCTGACCCAGGCTGAGGTGGCCGAACTGGAGCTCTCTGTGGACGGCGGCCTCACCGCGATGATTAAGCGCCTCGTCGAGGCGCAGAACGGCGGACAGATCATCAAGACGATGAAGAACCTCATCCTCAAGTCCTACGGCGTGAAGTCCCCCGACGGCCGCCAGTTTATCAAGAACCAGGAGGTCCGCGACGCCTTTGTTCAGACGGAGGCGTACAACCAGTTGTTCATGGAGCTGGCCACTGACGCCAAGGCTGCCGCCGACTTCTTCGCCGGCGTTATCCCGGCCAAGGCGGATGTGGAGCCGGCTGCTGACGCCCCTGCCCTCCCCGGCAGTTCCGACGTGCTGCCTCCGGCCTGACACCATAAAGGAGACCGGAAATGCTGGAAATCACGATCCCCGAAACGGAACTGTTTGATGGCGTCGCGAATTTCATCTATGTAAAAGAGCAGACGCTTCGACTGGAGCATTCGCTGGTCTCACTTTCAAAATGGGAGTCGAAATGGCACAAGCCGTTTCTGTCAAAGAAGAGAAGAACGACGGAGGAGTCCATTGACTACGTCCGGTGTATGACCTTGACGCAGAATGTGGACTCCTCGGTTTATAAGGCAATCACCCCAGCTATTTTGCGGGAGGTAGAAGCCTATATCGACGCTTCCATGACGGCCACCACCTTTCACAACATGAAGAAGAGTACGGCCAGCGAACCGAAAGTAACTGCTGAAATCATCTACTACTGGATGATCTGCCACGGTATCCCATTTGAGTGCCAGAAATGGCATTTGAACCGGTTGCTCACGCTTATCAACGTCTGCAACGCAAAGAGCCAGAAGCCGCAGAAGATTCCCCGGGCGGAGCAGATCGCATACAACAAGAGACTCAATGCGGCGAACAAGAGAAGATGGAACACGAGAGGGTGATGCTATGTCCGAGAAGACAATTTGGGAGTATCTGAAAGCGCAGGGGCTCACTGATGCCGGGACAGCCGGTTTGATGGGAAATCTCTACGCTGAAAGCGGGCTTCGCCCGAACAATCTCCAGAACAGCTATGAGGGTAAGCTGGGTATGGCCGACGCCGAGTATACCGAGATGGTCGACCGAGGCACTTGTGCCAATTTCGGCAATGACCGGGCGGGCTATGGTCTCGCTCAATGGACGTATCCCAGCCGAAAGGCCGCTCTGCTGGCCTACGCCAAGGCCGCCGGGAAGAGTATCGGTGACCTGGAGATGCAGCTTGGTTTTCTGATGCAGGAACTCTCCACCGGCTACAAGACTGTGTTGAATGTTCTGAGAACGACTGTCAGTGTCCGAGAGGCATCCGACATCGTTCTCCTCCAGTTCGAGCGTCCCGCGGACCAGAGCGAGGCAAGGCAGAAGCAGCGGGCCGAATACGGCCAGAAGTATTTCGACAAGTATGCAAAGAAAGGAAGTGCCGGTCCCATGGCAAAACTGACCCCGAACGCCACTTACACAGTAAACGGCGTAAAAATCAGCGAGAAAATCATCCCGGACGGCACTCGCTGGCAGGACGCTACCAAGGCTAAGAAGGCCGGTTTCTCCGCTGGCGCTTTGTATAAGAGCCAGAAGAAATTGAGCGGCACCGGTCGTGCGAAGAGCGTGACCATCCACAACACCAACGACCTCGCCAATGTCTACGATGACGGCGAGCAGTATACCCGAGCTACGTTCAACCAGAACATGAACAGCAGCCGTGTCCACTTCTTTGTTGACGACACCGGCGGCTGGCAGAATCTGAAAGCCGGCACTGGCATGGTTCCATCCGACCCGGTCGGAGCTGCTGAGGTTTCGTGGCATTCCGGCGATGGCTCTGTGGTCGACGGCGGTAACATGACGAGCCTGAGCATCGAGGTCATCATGAACGAGTCTGCGGAGCACGACAAGATCGCCAGAGATAACGGTGCCAGACTGGCTGCATGGCTGCTCTGGAAAAACGGCCTTACCATCGACAAGCTCGTCACCCATACCTATTGGGTGAATAAGTCGGTCGGCAAGAAATTTGCTGATGTAGACGAACAGTGCTGCAATCCCATCTCCGGGAAAAAATGGTGCCCGACGTACATCTTTGGCAGCAGCAATAAGACTACTGCTATGAACAACTGGAAAGCGTTCAAAGCGCTCGTCAAGAGCTACTTGGACGCCCTGAACGGAGGGGCTGCTACAGCGCCCAGCACGAAACCCGTTGCTCCTGGCCCCTCTGCACCCGAGATCAAGGTTCCGTATAAGGTTCGTATCACCGCTACGGATCTGCGCATTCGGAAAGGGCCGGGCACCAACACGGCTATCGTCCAGAAGGCCATTGCCCCTGGTGTCTACACCATCGTGTCTGAGGCTACGGGTGAGGGCGCTACGAAGTGGGGCAAGTTGAAATCCGGCGTGGGCTGGGTTTCTTTGGACTACTGCAAAAAGCTGTAACAGGAGGGCATATGATTACGTTCAGACAAAAGGGCGACTTCTCCAAGCTGACCAGATTCTTGGAGAGAGCCAAAGAAGCGGTCCATCTCGGCGATCTCGATAAGTACGGCCGAGCTGGAGTGGCCGCCCTTGCGTCTGCGACGCCTGTTGACTCCGGAGAAACAGCCAGTTCGTGGTACTACGAGATCACCAACAAGAACGGTTCGGCCGTCATCTCATTTCGCAACTCCAATGTTCAAAATGGAGTCCCAATCGCCATCATTCTTCAGTATGGGCATGGCACCGGGACTGGGGGCTGGGTACAGGGAAGAGATTATATCAACCCTGCTATCCAGCCTATTTTTGACCAGATCGCAAATAACGCATGGAAGGAGGTCACAAAGCTATGAGCACAACAATCGACGAGAGAGTCGTAGAGATGCGATTTGACAATCGCCAGTTTGAGCAAAACGTTCAGACCAGCTTGTCAACACTCGACAAACTCAAACAGGGTTTGGATCTGGACGGTGCTGCTAAGGGCCTGGAGGGCTTGGGCACCGCCGCTAAGAAGTGTGACCTGTCGACTCTTAGCAATTCCGTCGAGACCGTTCGAGCGAAATTCTCGGCGCTTGAAGTCATGGCTATGACTGCTCTTTCCAATATCACCAACTCCGCGGTAAACGCGGGAAAGCGGATGCTCTCTTCGTTTACAGTTGAGCCGATTTCCACCGGCTTTAACGAGTATGAGCTGAAGATGGGCTCCATCCAGACCATCATGGCCAGCACTGGCGAGAGCCTGGATAAGGTCAACCAGAAGCTGGACGAGCTCAATACTTATTCCGACAGAACGATTTATTCGTTTGCGGATATGACCTCCAACATCGGTAAATTCACAAACGCCGGCGTAAAGCTGGACGACGCCGTGGCCGCCATCCAGGGCGTCAGCAATGTAGCTGCTGTTTCCGGCGCTAACGCCAACGAGGCTTCCCGGGCCATGTATAACTTTGCCCAGGCGCTGTCGGCGGGCTATGTTAAGCTGATTGACTGGAAATCCATTGAGAACGCCAATATGGCGACGGTGGAGTTTAAGACACAGCTTCTTGAGGCCGCCGTTGCGGCGGGAACTGTCGAGAAGTCCGCGGACGGCATGTACAAGGTTCTTACCAAGAACGGGCAGGGCGGCGTGATGAAAGAGACCATCGACGCTACCCATATGTTCAACGACAGTCTGGCCTACCAGTGGATGACCACCGAAGTTCTCACGGAGACGCTGAAGGACTACGCCGATGAAACGACTGAAATTGGTAAGAAGGCCTTTGCCGCCGCTCAGGATGTAAAGACCTTTTCTCAGTTGATGGATACGCTTAAAGAAAGTGCGCAATCCGGATGGGCTGAGACCTGGCAGTTGATCGTCGGCGACTATGAGGAAGCAAAGGTCACGCTGCGGGAGTTCTCCGAATTTTTCAGCAACATCATCGACGGCTCCTCCAAAGCCAGAAACGCCCTGCTGGGTGGGGCGCTGACATCAAGCTGGGGGCAGTTGAAGAATGAAGTCAGTGACGCCGGCTTTTCTGTGGATGCGTTCCGTGACGCGCTTCGGGAGACGGCGTCTGAGTCTGTTGACGGCCTCGACAAGATGATTGAGGAGGCGGGCTCCTTTGACGCCACCCTTTCACAGGGTTGGCTGACAACTGATATTTTGGCCAAGACGCTGGACAAGCTGGCCAATGAGGCTACGGGAACGACCGGCGGTATTTCCGCACTGAGCGACGAACAGCTTAAAAACATCGGCTACACTGAGGAGCAGATCGCGGCGCTTCGTTCCCTCAGCAGTCAGGCAAACTCTTCTACGGGAGAAATCGCCGACCTTGTTCAGAACATGACCCGCAAAAGCGGCAGAGAGCTTCTTTTTGACTCCCTCTTGAACAGCGCCAAAGCGATTCAAAAGGTATTTGGGACGTTGAAAGGCGCTTGGGACGATGTGTTTCCGCCGATGACATCGGAACGGCTCTACGGCTTGATTGAGGGACTGAACAAGTTTACGCAAAGGCTTATCATCTCTGATGAGACTGCGGACAAAATTGGCAGGACATTCAAGGGTCTATTCGCCGTTCTTGACATCATTCGGCAGGGGTTCTCCGCGGTATTCAAGACTTTGAGTCCTCTGCTTGGCGGCCTTGGTACTCTGAGCGGGGGTATTCTTGATGTGACGGCCTCTTTCGGAGATTGGCTCGTCGGAATTGACGAGGCGGCGAAGAAAGGCGACGTCTTTAATCGGGTATGTCAGCGTATTTCGGATTTTGTCGCCGCGGCTGCTTCCAAAGTAAAAGAGTTCATCCAGACAGTCAAGGAAAACTTCAAAATCCCCGGATTTGAGGGGTTCCAAAATCTTCTTGGTCGGGCTCGGGAACGTATGGGGCAGGTCCTTGACTCTGCTGGAGATATGGGCTCCGGTGTCAGTTCGGCGGTTGGTGTTATGGGCTCCGCTTTGGCCAGCAGCAAGTTCCTCCAGGCGCTTCAAACTTTGTATAACGGTGCGAAGACGATTGGCGGAGCTATCGTAAAGGCTATTGGCGGTCTTGCCAGCGGTGTTGTGGAAAAATTGGGGAATGCCGATTTCAGTGGAGCTATCGACTTGCTGAATGGCATTTCCTTTGGCGCTATTGCTGTCGGTATCACCAAGTTCCTGCACAGCATCCAGCAGCCTTTTGATGAGGTCGGCGGGTTCCTTGACAACGTAAAGGGTATCCTGGACGAAGTCAGAGGCTGTTTCGAGGCATACCAAACGCAACTGAAAGCCGGTGCCCTGCTTAAGATTGCCAGTGCCATCGGCATCCTTGCCGCAGCTATCGTGGCCATTTCCTTAATTGACAGCGATAAGTTGTCGGCCTCTCTCGGTGCGGTCACCATTCTATTCGCTGACCTGATGGGCTCCATGGCGATTTTCAGTAAAATCAGCGGTGACATGAAAGGTGTGACAAAGACCTGCGCCGCCATGCTCGCTGTTTCTACCTCTGTACTTATCCTTGCATCCGCATTGAAGAAGATCGCAGACCTTGATGCCGGACAGCTCGCTGTTGGCCTGACTGGTATTGCTGGAATGATGGCGGCTCTCGTAGCATCTATGAAGGTGTTGGGAAGCGGCTCCGGTTCAGTAGTCAAAGGCGCTACGCAGATGATTATATTCGCCGGAGCAATCAAAATTCTGGCGTCTGTCTGCACTGATTTGGCTGGCCTGGAATGGGGTCAGTTGGCAAAGGGTCTGACTGGCGTCGGTGTTCTGCTGGCCGAGGTATCCTTGTTCCTTAATACTGCGAAATTCAGCGGAAAATCCATTAGCACTGCAACCGGTATCGTCATCTTGTCTGCCGCAATCAAGGTGCTGGCCTCTGCCTGTAAGGACTTTGGGCAGATGAATTGGGGAGAAATCGCAAAGGGCCTCACTTCCATTGGCACCCTGCTCCTTGAAGTCGCCGCTTTTACCAAGCTCACAGGTAATGCCAAGCATGTTATCTCCACGGGGCTCGCGCTCATTGAGATTGCCGCAGCTATGAAGATCTTCGCGTCTGCCATGAAGTCGTTCGGCTCCATGAGCTGGGAGGAGATTGGCAGAGGGCTTACAGCCATGGGCGTCGCTCTGGCTGAGGTCACTCTTGCGATGAACCTGATGCCGAAGAACATGGTTGGTCTTGGTGTGGGCCTGATTGCTATTGGGGCCGCTTTGGAAATCGTGGCGGATTCTATCAGGAAGATGGGCGGCATGAGTTGGGAGGAGATCGCAAAAGGTCTCGTCACGCTCGGCGTGGCTCTTGGAGAGCTCGCCATTGGCCTGAATCTGATGAACGGCACGTTGGCCGGGTCCGCCGCTATGCTGGTGGCGGCAGGCGCATTGGCGGTTCTCACTCCGGTGCTGGTCGTCCTTGGCTCTATGAGCTGGGAGTCCATTGCCAAAGGATTGGTCACGTTGGCGGGAGCATTCGCGGTCATTGGCGTCGCCGGTGCTGTGCTCACCCCTCTCGTTCCGACTATTCTTGGGCTTGCCGGCGCGTTCGCTCTGATTGGCGTTGGAACCCTCGGCATTGGCGCTGGTCTTCTTGCGATTGGAGCCGGGTTGTCCGCTATTGCAATCGTCATTACCGCCCTCGCAACCTCGATGGGAGCCGGTGTGGCCATCATCGTGGCCGGGCTGACAACCATTATCACCGGAATTGCCGCTTTGATTCCCGCTATCGCCGAAAAGCTGGGCGAGGCTGTCGTGGCATTCTGTAAGGTGATTTCCGACGGCGCTCCTGCGATTGGAGAGGCCGTCAAGGCTCTTGTTCTGACCTTGGTCGATGTGCTGGTCGAGTGTGTTCCTGCTCTGGCAAACGGAGCGCTGGAGCTGATTGCCGGCGTACTGTCTGCTCTGGTTACCTATACCCCGCAAATTGTTGACTCCATTGCTCAGTTCCTGGTAGAAGTCATCGAGGGCATTGCGCGAAATCTGCCCGACTTGATCCAGGCCGCCGTACATCTCCTTATGGCGTTCTTCTCCGGCATCGTGGATGCGCTGGCCGGTATCGACACTGACGCCCTGTTGAAGGGTATTGCTGGTGTCGGTCTGTTATCCGCTATCATGTTGGCGCTGGGCGCTGTCGCCGGGTTGGTTCCCGGAGCAATGGCCGGTGTCCTTGGTATGGGGGCGGTGATTGCCGAACTGGCGCTTGTGCTTGCCGCTATCGGCGGTCTGGCGCAGATTCCGGGCTTGTCCTGGCTCATCAGCGAGGGCGGAAAGCTCCTTGAGGGCATCGGAACTGCCATCGGCTCTTTTGTGGGCGGAATTGTCGGCGGATTCATGAGCGGTGTGTCCAGTCAGTTCCCGCAGATCGGGGCCGACCTCGCCGCTTTTATGACCAATGTACAGCCGTTTATAGACGGGGCCAGCAGTATCACTCCCGATATGCTCTCCGGTGTGAAAGCGCTGACTGAGGTCATCCTCCTGCTTACCGCCGCTGATATTCTGGACGGGCTGACGTCCTGGCTCACGGGCGGCTCCTCACTGTCTGACTTTGCGGAGCAGCTTGTCCCCTTTGGGGAGGCCATGAGCAATTTCTCCAAGTCGATTGCCGGTATGGACGCCGGGCTCGTCTCTCAGGCGGCGATTGCTGGTAAGACACTGGCTGAAATGGCCGCGACACTGCCCAACAGCGGCGGTGTAGTTGGCTTCTTCGCCGGCGAGAACGATATGGAGACCTTTGGCAATCAGCTTGGCACGTTTGGCACCGCGATGGTCAACTTCGCAAACATTGTCAAAGGGATGGACGCCGATGCTGTGACCAATGCTGCGATTGCGGGAAAGACCATGGCCGAGATGGCTGCCACGCTTCCGAACAGCGGCGGCGTGGTCGGCTTCTTCGCCGGGGAGAACGACATGACCACCTTTGGCGAACAGCTCGTCCCCTTTGGCAAAGCCATCAAGGACTATTCCCTGGCCGTCCAAGGCTTGGATGTGGACGCTGTTACAAACTCCGCCACCGCCGGTCAGGCTATGGTGGAGCTGGCAAACACCATTCCAAACTGCGGAGGTGTGGTCGGCTTCTTCGCCGGAGAAAACAATCTTGACACCTTTGGCGCTCAGCTTCTCAGCTTCGGAAACTCTATCAAAGCGTACTCTCTGGCGGTAAAAGGTCTGGATACAGATGCCGTGACCAATTCCGCCACCGCCGGCAAAGCACTTGTGGAGCTGGCGAAAACCATCCCTAACTGCGGAGGACTGGTCAGCTTCTTTACCGGCGATAACAACATTGCCGATTTTGGAGATGACCTCGTTCTCTTCGGCAACGACCTTGCGGCCTATGCGGCAGCTATCAAAGATGTCAAGCCTGACGCGGTGACAGCTTCTGCCAACGCAGCGCAAGCACTTTCCAATCTGGCATCCGGTCTTCCTGACAGCAGCCTCTTCGACCAGTGGTTTGGAGGGGACCAGACTCTCGCATCGTTCGGCGACGATGTTGCCGAGTTCGGCGAGGCTATGGGTGATTACTACAATGAGATCTCCGGAATTGACCTCGGAAAGATGTCCGGCGTCATCACCCAAGTCTGGGGGCTTGTGGATCTTGCCAAGGGCGTCAAGGATGTCGATAAGAACGCTTTCACCAACTTCAGTAAATCTTTGACCACCCTGGCGAATAGCGGCATCGACGGTTTCACCGATGCGTTCTCTAATTGCGGTCAGAAAGTCAACAGCTCTGTTCTTGTCATGTTGAACTCTGTTAAATCTTCCATCTCCAGCAATAAGGCTGTCGCCAACCCGGCAATGGAGGAGGTCATGGGTTCCCTGGCAAACGTGGTGAACGAGAAGACCACGTCTATGAACACCGCTGTTGTACAGATGATGAACGGGTTCAGCAAGACTATCCGGGACAACACCAGCCCTGTCAAGTCGGCCATGACCACAGTTTTGAACAATACGGTGACCGCCATCAACAGCACGAAGGGCTCGTTTACCGAGGCTGGCAAGAATGTCGGCCAGGGATTTGTGAACGGCATCAACTCTAAGCTGAGCGCTTCTACCGCTGCGGGCCGCAGTTTGGGCCTTGCCGCACTGAATGCAGCAAAGAAAGCACTGGACAGTCATTCCCCGTCCCGTGAGTTCATCCACCTGGGCGAGAATATGGGCGAGGGCCTGGCAATCGGTGTGAAGAACAGTATTCTCCCAGCTTCTCAGGCAACTTCCGGCATGATCGACGAGGTCATCGCGGTCAGCTCCAAGGGCATTGACGCTTTTAAGGAGTGGGCCGAAGAGAAGAAGTATTATGGCGAGCTCAGTTTGAAAGACGAGCTGGCCGGGTACGAAAATCTTCAGAAGATGTACAAGGCTGGGAGCGAGGAACGCAAGCAGATCGACCGTGAGGTCTACAGACTTCAAAATGAACTTGTAGCGGCTACCTATCAGGCCTCCATGGACTGGATTGAGGAAGAGAAATACTACAACCGGCTCAGTCTGGAAGAGGAACTTGCCGCTTATGAGCGTGTCCAGGCCAGATATTTGGAGGGCAGCGAGGAGCGTAAGAAAGCCGACCGTGAGGTATATCGCCTGCGGAATGAGCTGATGGATGCCTCTTATCAGCATTCCATGGACTGGATCGAGGAAGAGAAATACTACAACCGAATGAGCCTTTCTGACGAACTGGCCGCCTATAAGCGGGTCCAGAGCCGGTATGCAAAGGGCACCGACGAGCGAAAGAAAATGGACCGTGAGGTGTACCGGCTGGAGAAAGAGATCAGCGATGCCCAAAAGCAATATGTCGAGGACGTTCAGCGGGTCCAGAGCGAGGCCAATCAGAAGCGCCTTGACCTGGAGCAGGAATACGCCGATAAGGTGAAGTCCATCAACGATAAACTTGCCCAGGACATCAAATCGCTGAATGACCAGTACGAAAACGCCCTGAAATCCCGTGAGGATAGCCTTTACCGGTCTTACGGCCTCTTTGACGAGGTCAAGGAACGGGAGGAGGTCAGCGGGGAGACGCTGATGAAGAACCTGGAGGGTCAGGTCAAAGAATTTGGCGAATGGCAGGATATTTTGGATAAGCTGTCCGCCAGAGGCCTTGACTCCGACCTGATTGGGGAGCTTCAGCAGATGGGCCCGGACGCTATCTCGCAGATCAAGGCGCTGAACTCCATGAGCGACTCCGAACTGGAAAAGTATGCGGCTCTCTGGTCTGTCAAGCACGCCCAGGCTCGGGAGCAGGCTGTCGGCGAGTTGGAGGGGCTCCGTATCGAGACCCAGAACAACATCGCGCAGCTCAGGGTCGAGGCCGACCGGGAGCTTGAAGAGTATCGCTCCGTCTGGCAGTCGAAGATGGCGCAGGTCACGGCCGACGCGGATGCGGAGCTTGAACGGCTTCGCAAGGAATTTGGCGAAAAGGTCGGTCTTATCAAGACCAATACCGAGGATGACCTGAAAGAGATGTCCGAGACGGCGCAAAAGATCCTTCGGGAAGCCGGATGGGACGAGACCGGCAAGCAGATCGTGACCGGGCTGACCGATGGCGTTCAGTCTGAGCGTTCCAGCTTCATCGACGAGCTGACCAACATGGCGCTCGCCGGTGTGGAAGCCGTGAAGACAACGCTGGACATCAACTCGCCCTCTCGGGTATTCCATGAGTTGGGCAACTTCACAGGGCTTGGTTTCGTGAATGGTTTGCACAGCTATGTGGAGAAATCCTATGACATTGGTGCGGATATGGCGGAGTCGGCAAAGTCCGGCTTATCCAACGTGCTCCAGACAGTCGCCGATATTGTGAACGGCGGCGTCGAGATGGAACCGACCATTCGCCCGGTGCTGGACCTGTCCAATGTGGCGAGCGGTGTTGACACCCTTGACAGCTTGTTCTATTCCCGGCGGGCCATCGGTCTTGCCGGTCAGGCGAGCGTCGCGTTCAGCTCTCCCCGTGATAAGAGCCAGGCGGCCTTTACCGTGAACAACAGCGATGTTGTGGCGGAGCTCAAGTCCCTCAGGGGAGAGATGGCCGCTATGGCGGAGAAGATGGAACGGATGCGGGTCGTGCTGGATACCGGAACTCTGGTGGGCGAAATGGTTGGCCCTATGGATACTGCTCTCGGGCAGAGAGCTACTTATAAGGGAAGGGGGAATTAGTTTGTACCATTCTATCACATTTGGCGAGAAAAACACATGGGATGACTGGCGGCTGGTCCCCTCTTCCCGACCTCTGTT
>OOIH01000160.1_pt1 | contig 12507 bp, 7 predicted proteins | sample 1691801 | NCBI WGS metagenome assembly OOIH01 (sample SAMEA1061690, study PRJEB22710) | metagenome
GGTCACGGCTTGGATACGTCCCCGACGGTTGTCTTCCCTCAGTATAACGGTTACCGCGGGAACGGTTTTGCCGTTCGCTATGTGGTACGGGAGAGGTGAACCTCGTAGGATACGAGTGAAGAAAAAGTCTCTACTTTTTCTTTTGAGTCGACGCCCAAGGAGAGTAAAACCGTAGGTTTTACGAGAGAAGAGTAAACTCATACAAAAATCAGTTAATGCTTTTGGTGCAAATTGGTGCATCGTGTAAAATCACCCTCAAAACCTCGCCATCTTCACAGTATAATTCCCTACTCAAGTTCCTACTCATTTGTCGTCATCAACCATAAAATGAGGCGTTCACCCCTATAAATCGGGGCAAACGCCTTATTTATTTTGTATCAAACGTGACGTGCTAACTTGGTGGGGACAGCTGGGCTCGAACCAGCGACCAAGCGGTTATGAGCCGCCTGCTCTGACCACTGAGCTATGTCCCCTTGATAACATTATAGCATTTTTGTGCAAAAGAATAACCCCGCAGCAGCGAGGTTTGTCTTTTTTGGTGGGGTGAATAGGCGGAACTAACTGGAATTCCGTATCTATTCGAATCGAGGAGAAATATAGCGCAAGTTTGCGCTGGGCCGACAAAAGCGTGACCGATTCCTAAGACCCGAAGTAAGATACTTGAGAGACTGGCAATTAGCGCCGCCATATTTACATTATCATCCACCAAATAGTCACGATACAAGACAGCCATTTTAATCGTCCCGCGTGTACGTTCGACCGCAGCCATCACGATAGCAATCGCGAGAACTATCATATACGGCGCTACCGTAGCCGCAGCCACCACCAGGAACTGCATTGCTGCCTGGCTTGGAGCCAAGACGCTTTTTCGTATCCGCACAACACTCTTTTAACCTTTGACAACCTTTTTTCGAGCGGATGAAATATTGCCTGCCGCACCACGGGCAACTGCCGAAATGTTTATATTCTATTTCCCATAAGGCCCAGTCGCAAACGTGAAACGGTATCCAAGTGATAATTTGATAAAGCAGGGAATGTTTAATCCACCTTTGGAATCTTCTTGAGGAATTATCAGTTCGAAGAGAAACAATATCGGACTTTATGACAAAATCTCTTCCAAACAAATGGTCTATAAATCCCCCGTAGCATGTGCCGTGATCATATACCATACACAACACCACCTTTTCTGTAAATTTACTAGCTTTCGCTCAGTATGTCTACAATGTTACAGCAGACGCATTAATTATGCAAGCTTAAGTAGTTCCGCCCGAGCCTGAACCAAAACCGTGTTGTCGGTTATAGCGTTCAGTGGCGGCGCGTTCACGCAAATACTGATCCGCAGCAGCCTGTTGCGCTGGGTTTGGTCCACTACCGCCGCCAATCCAAATGCCATTTGGAGAAAATCCTGCTGGAGGAGTTGGCATTGACCGCGCCTCAACGCCACGAATCTGAATCCTGGTCGGATTCACGTTGTCGAAGGTATTTCCGACATCATTCGATACGCCCATATCGCGAGCTGCCTTGATAACATCCTGCATGGCTTTGACCTGATCTTGATCGTAAGTCTTTGTGCTATCTTGAAGCGCAGTTTGCGCGTTCTGCGCCATACCTTGAATCATCTTGTAATCAGCGTTATTAGCTGCATTGGCTGACGAACTAAATCTAGAGCCACCGTTCATACCGCGAATATAGGATGCTGCACTGTTGATATTTGCCGCACTACTTGCCGCCATCGCATTTGATCCAGCCGTACCGCTCGTGGCGCCACTAGACGCTCCTTGGGCATAACCAGCATTCGCAAGCTGGCGTAGAGCTGCTTCTTGCTCCGGCTTGACATTGATATTCGGATTGGACAGAGCCTCACGAGCACTACCAGCAAGACTATCAAGATCCCCGCCAGTAATAGTGCCATCATTAGTCCTAGCCACCAAACGATTCAGCGCGCCCTCATCAGCATTCACTAGCGATTGGGCATTATACTTATCGGTACCACGCGATCCATAATACGCTGCCGCTCCTGCTCCAGTCCTCGCTCGACCGGAATTAATATCATTTACCATCGCAAACAGACCGCGATCTGCACCCTTAATATCACCGAGCGTTCTAGAATCACTAGCAATAGCTTGCGTTGCCTTACTGAGCCCAGCAATATTACCACTAGCAAGTCGACTCTCAAATGCACGCTGCATCACAGCACGACCAGAGTCTCCTTGAGTAGCAAAGTGTTGCTGAAGGGCTTTCACTTTACGCAGAGCTTCCTTATCTTTAGGATTGGCCGCTAAAGCATCGAGCTGTCGCCCGTACTCTGCCTCAATACTATTACTATTAAGGCTACCTACTCCTGCGCCGTTAACATCATAGCTATCATAGGCATTAAGCTGGCTAAAGTCCACTCCATTAATTTCACCATGCTGATATTGTGCGAGAGTATTTGCCACTTCGACCTTTTCTAGCTCATCGGTTTGACCGCGATTTTGCCTATCAATAAGTGCTTGGATTCCTCCAGCGTCAGTCATTTGACTACCACGCAAAACATTCGCATTGCGACTCTTTTCGGCTGCCAGCACCCGGTTAGACAAACGACCAGCCAGCACCTCATCTTCAGGAGATAAAGTCCCACCAGCATTCACGCGCCTTTGTAATCTATCCAGTCTTGCTTTATCCCGCTCAAGCTGCCGCTCCTGCGCACGGTACGCACGCGCCTCATCGCGGTTCGCAGTGCGTTCACCAGCTCGTCGCTTAATATTATCACCAAGCCGCGACCCCATGAACGCCCCACCGAGAAAACTCCCAGCTCTTGAACCAAAGTTACTTAGCTTCGTGCCGATATTACCAAGTGCACCCATTGAGTTCTTGACAACGCTAGGAATTAAGAAGAATGGTGCAACCGAAACAACGATCGCAACGAGCATCATAAAGAAACCGTTATCTTCCGTATACACGGAAACATTCATCAAGATCGCTGCCGCAAGTTGGCCACCACCCATCATCAACCCACAAATCGGATAAGCAATCAAAAGAGCGCTAAATAGTTTGTACCATTTATCAAACAACGACTTCGTGTTCGGCAGGGCGTAGCAGATTATAGCTGCTGGAGCCAGCGCAATCAATATGAAGATTCCAGCCTGTCGCACCGCCAAAATAATAAAGAAGAATATTATACTGAGTAAGAAGGTAATCAAAATCAAGATTAGTGGCACCAACCAAATGTCCCAGGTCATAGCAGCAGCAGTGATACCTAAGATAGTTAAACCACCTGTTGCTGCAGTTGCGAGGAATTTACCCATAATATCCTTCAATACATCCCCGCCAAGGAATTTAGATTCGGCAATTGCCGTAGTGTTGCCGCCAATTCCATTGGCGATTTTTACCAATTGGTCTTGCAAAGCGCTACCCAAAATATTTGAAATGTCTACCGCTAACTGGCAAAGAATAAACGAAATATTTACTAACACGATCACCATGATAAGACGAGGTAAAATTCTCTTGATGTTATAATTACTTAGTCCAATCCCGGTTAACTGCGACAAAATCACCAACGCTAGCGCAATCGCAAACGCAATATTTGCATAATTGCGAAATGTTTTCCAAGCCTCGTAAACTCCATTGTTATCGCCTGCTTCTACCGCCTTTGCATTCACCTGCAAAATCGGCTTAATCATATTATTATAGATGCCCTGTGTAGCATCATTGAGCATGCTCATGACCGGACAAACGACCCAACTAAGCGATCCGGCAGCCTGTTGACAGGCTGTCTCCTGGTTTTCATTACCTTCACCGCCAGCCTCATCAGTCTCCTCCGGAGCGACCGGGCTTGTCCCGCCTGCGTAGTCCGCTTCAGTCAAATATTTATAGTTATCTTCCTTTTTGAACCACTTTAGCACATCTTCAAAGCTCCCTTTGGCTAGATGCCCCGATTTTACAACCGCAAGTTCTTTGCTCTTTGCCGTGTCCGCAGTTCCACCTTCGAAATTAATTTTGCACCAAGAATCACTTTTCTGTTTATAGTAATAACCCGAGCTTGGCTTGTTTTTACCGCAATCGCCGAGCGTTACTTTACCTTTGTATTCATCGCTCTCCATAATATTGGACAGGTATTGGAAATACAAATTATAGACATATTTATCAGACCAAGAAGCATATGCAGTAGGATAAGACTCGCCGCCAGTAGTAATAGATCCACCAATCATATATGGCTTGCCAGCCGCTAGATTATTGCCCGCAACTCTCCCCGCCCAGTTCCCATTGCCGCCAAGAAACTTATAGTAAGAATTTGCGCTAGCGCCCGATGTTAGGTCGGCCGCTCGTTCCGCAGTCAGTTTTACTTCAGATTCCGGATCGCTATATACACCCTGAAATGCCAGTCGAACATCATCCTCCATCCATTTATATATATCAGAATCGCGGAACGCTTTTTCGAAAGTAGTTTCCTCATCCACTTTCAAAATCGTATGAGTATTAAAATGATCCTGAGTCCATGACAAAGATACATATGTCGCTCCACCTCCCTGCATATCATTTGTATCCGGGCCATATTGGCCTACCGACGCCAAGCCAAACGGTTGACCACCACCCATGAATTCAATAAATACCCGATCGTTACTCTCATAGGTCAATTTCGTACTACCAGTACAGCTAGTAATCTCCCAATAGTAATAATCTTCAAAGACCCAACGATCCTTGAATTTATATTTAGCATTGCAGACTAGTGTACCGCTCTGTTTTACGCCCTTAGAATTATTGCCCGACCCATCTTCCACGCCAAGTGTTATGCTGACAGAAGAGACATTTTTATCGCCAGCCTGCTGCTCATTCTTGGTGTCGTCCGGGACATAGCCATAAAAAGACGGCTCTTTCGAAGACTTAAAACGGCTATTCAAACCTTTGATGCTATTGGACTTTTTATTTTCACGATAGCCCGTAAAAACTTCCTTACAAGATAAGTTCGAGTCCGTGATCGTATTACCAACCATCGTCGGAATCCAAACCTGCCCATCTTTATTTTTTGAACTATTAATCATTGTATTAATGGCACCGGAATTAAAGCCTGAACGTTGTACCCCGCTACCTTTGATCGTTCCATTCTCATAGCATTGCATCATACCATCAAGCAAGCCAATGGCAGTAAGGTCTGCATCCGAACCCGTCAAAGCCGAGGCACTGCCTCCGCCGGCTAACATCGTGGACGAAACGCAAAAGGTACCCCCAGCAACCAGCAAGAATTTCCGCAATATTTTATTCATCAGGACTGCTCCAGTTCGGCTTTCAGCTCCGCATTCAAATTCAGGATTTTTTGGCCAATCACACCAATACTCGCCTCGCTAGACATCCTGTCGCGGATTTCAGTAAGCTCAGAATCTTGTAAATTTGGCTGGAAATCATCACCACCATAATAGTCAACTACGCAGTCATAATCTACTTCACCATCGCGTACGCAGCCAATACGTTCATTACCAATATACATCTCAATAAACGCAGCGTAATAATCAGCTTCTGCATCAGAAATAGCATAGAGATCATCTTCTTGATCATCAAGTATCATTCCCTTAATATAATCACGCACGCCGTCCTCGCCGCCGCTCGTATAAGCTTCAATCACAGTCGATTCAGCCTTCTCAACCGCAACAGCACGTTCAGCAATTAGAATATACCGATCTAAGACGGCAATTTTTTGCTTGATCGAATCTCTCCTCGCTACCCTGGAAGACTCAGCATCCTGCTTGAAAATATCAAATTTACGCCGCAATTCGCCTATAGTCTCGCTTGAGAGCTCAATTTCTTCTTCATCATTTTCGTCGGTTTCGTCATCTGTATCGTCTTCGCCTTCATTACTAAGTTCAGCATTATCCTCGATTTGGTCTACTCGCGCCTGCTCCTCTTCCGACCGCCAATCTTCGCCCTCGTCATTGTCAACGTTCATGTCATCCACGACACTACCAAATAGCCTCTGACTATAGTCGTAATAATCAGAGAAAGACTGCATGGTGTCTCCTCCTCCCCCCCTCATCAACAACAAGACCGCCACGATTACCACAATCGCCAGTACGCCCGCACCAATGATAAACGGCAATTTGCTCATTTTTTTACGCGGCGTAGGCGCAAGCCTGATATCGCCCGTCGCGGTCGATTGCGTCATCGCATTGCTCCCGCTCGGCACCATAGCTGCCCCCCTAGAAGCATCTGTACTCGCAAACGCCGCCGCAACTCGCCCAGCGTTACCACTTGCTGCCGCCGTCACGGGCGTATCCATCTCGCGCTCTACCCCGCTAATTTCTTCCGGGATCGCATCTTTTTCGATAGTCAAGCTCGGATCACTAAAAATCGGCCCGCCTGTTGACGCCAAAGCACCACCGGCACCTACACCTGTCCCCATCGTGGCATTATTATCCGCCATCGCCCCGTCGCTATTTTCAGGCACAGGCGACGCTCCCGCCTGCGGATTTGGGGGATTTATTGGCTCGCTACCACCGTCTTGACCATCCATATATTTTTCATTATATCATAAGCTTTTTCAAAAGCGTAAAAAAGCGTTTAATAAATCCACATCAAAAAAATCCCCTGCCGGGGCAAGGGATTTTTCTTCTACCATTTATGGAGCGATCAATCTCGACCATTCGCCACCCATGGGTGACCCCGAAGGGTCACCCAAAAACGGTACTTATCTGAGCTGTTTGCGGCTAGCTAGGAAGTAGCCTGCAGCAGTCACAACCGAACCAGTAGCAATTACGCCACCAGTCACAGCCATCGGACCAGTATTCGGGAGCGAGCTCGGAGTGTCAGTAGTTGGCACATCCGGAGTCGGGGTTGGGTTCGGCTTCGGAGTATCCGGAGTACAAACCTTGTTCGTGCGCACCATCGCAGAATCCTCAGTTAGAGTATTCGCGTAGCTTGCTTGACCCCAGTTGTAGATAAAGTTCTCACCACAGGCAAGATCAGTATCAACTACTTCAGCAGTAAAGCGGATGAACGCGTTACCACCATTCTTACCATCAGGACTACCAAGGTAGCTACCGATGTTTACACCACGAGTTACAATGTCACCATCCGGGGTCAAAGTTGCCCAGTTTGGATAGTTCATGTTGTAAAGCTTGGTCGTACCAGGAACATACTTCAAGTTGCCCGGTAGGATATCGCGAATCATCACGTTGTCCTGAGTTTCGGTACCAGTGTTGTTGTACTCAATCTGGAACTCAACCTGTTCACCGATCTCGGCATCAACAACTTCGCTCCATTCCTTAGTACCAACTTTGCGTACCTTCTTCTCGACCGTGTAAGGCGCATCAAACACCGCCTTCACGCGAATCGTAATGTAGCTAGAGTACTCATAGCACCCAGGAACATTACCATCAAGGGCGTCAAACCCAATCAGTTGACCATCTAAAGTACCGTCAGCCTTGGTCTTGAGGACAATGTCGTCGCCAAGTGGCTTACCAGTGACGGTGTGACTGTTAAGGAGAGCTTTCAGCTCTTCGCCGGATTTGCTCTCAATTTCAGCGGCCGAGATTGGATCAGTCGTACCAGTTGCACCATGGTTATAGATCATTGCTGAACCATAAACGTAGTCTAGGTGGAATGAAGTGTTGCTATAAAAGCGAACGTAATCCCAGTATTCTTTTGGAGTTGCGTTATCCGACTCAATAAAGCCGTTTACTTCAACTTCCTGTTTGCCCTTTGCGTTGGTCTTGCTAGCGCCAATACCGCTAATTGCGACCTTGGTGCCAGTAGAGGTACCAGCGATACCCTTCGGGCTATTGTTGTGGACGTAAAGACGAACAACGTATTCCTTGCCATCTTCAACCTCAACATTACCACCTTCCCAGTTACCATGTGGGTTAACTGCGAGACCATCGGCGCCAGCTTCCTGTGCCGAAGTAAAATCGACCTCGTTGCCAGTCTCAGCAACATCGGTGATCGAGTTAAAGGTAATTTTATCGCCTAGCTTACCATCATTGATGTCGGCTAGCTTGTAGAGAGTACGATGGCTACCAGCCACGCCAGTCTCTAGATAGGTGCTGTCACCCCAAGCTGTTACAGCATAAGGGACAGCAATTGCTGCACCTGCAACAGCAACGGCACCAGCCGATACTGCCAAGGTATTCTTAATTGCTTTTTTCATAATAATCTCCTTTCACAAAGATTACTTAATTTAACTAATTTATTACACTTAAGTTATTGTTTTTACTGGTCCTAGTTGTTAACTCCCTCAGTGCAATCGAATCATCTCAAACACAATTTATAATTTGATCTGCCTCTTTGAACTCCGGAGTCCAGCGCAGTGCGCCAGGCTCCGGTATATAAAGGTACCTATTCGTGTCTATATCTATATGAAACATCAATCTGACGGTGCTGGAACTCTTTCGTTCGGCTTGTCATTTGACGTGTTGGTGGTTGTCGAACTGCCATCGCCGTTATCTACGGTGGCGTCCGTATCATTGTGAACCGGAACCGGTGTCTTGTTGCCACTGCCCTCGCTACTGCCATTGCCCTCCGGAGCGTCTGGCTTTTGGGTCGGCTTTGTATCAGGCTGCTTGGCCGGCTGTTCCGGTTGAGGAGTATACGGTTTTTTATTCGGTTTGGTTGGTTGTTTCTGACCGCCGTCACCGTCGTTATTAGTCGTCGGCCCGTCAGGAACATTCGGCCCAGTCGGCCGATTCTCCGGCTGTTTTGGTTTATCCGGCTTATCCGGCTTATCCGGCTCCGGTGTCTTATCCGGCTTGTCAGGTTCCGGAGTTTTATCCGGTTCAGGGTCCGTTTTACCAGGCTCCGGCGTTTCATCCGGAGTTGGGGTTTTCCCCGGGTCAGGGTTACTACCTGGGTCAGGATTACTTCCGGGGTCGGGATTATTGCCAGGATTCGGATTATCCTTCGGCTCCGGCTCCTTGGCCGGTTTTTCTTCCTTAACCTTCTCGGTCAATGGGAAGATTTCCAGACGCTGGTCGAAAACGTTCAGCCCGACCTTCATCACTGTCTCGCCCTTAAAGCAATACAGGAAGATAACAGCCGGTTCGCTTTCCTGCTGATCCGGGTCAGTCAACGCAGAAACCTTTATGGTCTGAGCGTCTTTACCGAATGCAAGATGCCAGTTAATTCGACTGGTCGGACTCTGTATTGGCTTTTTCGCCACGATGAACTCATCAAACATGAGACAGAGCCGCGCCGCAGAGGTGACATACTCTTTCTTAAGCACTTTTGCGTCACCCGCAGTGTTGACTCCTTCAAAGAAAACGGAAATACCTGCAGTAATCTCGTTGCCGTCGGCATCCTTGACCTTCAAATTAGGGTCGTTGGCCCGCCGGTACATCTCTTCCAATACCGGCCACCAGGTTTTGTTCCTCTCGATGATTTCCGGGAACTCTTTTGCAAGCTCCTGGAACATCTCGAAAAACTGCTCCCCGTAGCGTGGATCTCGGAGAATTTGGTCGTAAACGTTCAGGATAACACCGTCAATCAACGCCAATTTATCGTCAATCGACATCTGTTCCCACTTGCCCGACTTGCGAATTTCAATTAACTGTTCCATCGGCCACCAAACGGGATCAGAAAATCCCTGCTTGGAGTCGTCACCATACCATTTACGCATTGCTTCCTGAGCCCTGCGTTTTCTCTCCTGGTACCGGCTTGGAAGCAGGTCATCTGAGAAGTTGTTCTGATATGCTTCCCAGGTAAAATCCTCTCCGAGGCGCTGCTTCATCGCCTTCAACAAATCGTCGTCCGATATATTGATAGCAAAAGCGCCCTCGGGCAACTCGTCTTCGGTTTCCGTTTTCTTTTCTTTGTCCTTGCCGTCATCGTCCGTCGCATCGCTTTTCTTCGCTTCATCTGCCGCATTCTTACCGCCGCCGTTCGTCAGCATTCCAACTGACTGTTTGGCATTGGCAATGAGAAGCCAGCTTCCGGCGCCGATTGCTATGGCGATAGCCGCAATCAGCAAACCGTTGTGCAGCTTGCCACGACCGCGGAATTTCTTGATGAGCCTGATCAGCGCCACAAGAGCCCCAATCAGTAAGAGAATTCCGATAATCGAGAGGGCGACATTAAGCGCTCCTCCGGTCGTTCCGGCGTCTTCTGTAACGGCAGGTGCTTCGGTTTCTTCCGGACCTTCAGTCTCCTTCGGACTTTTAGTTTCTTTAGGCTCCTCAGTCTCCTTGGGCTCCTGAGTCTCTTCAGGAGGTTCCGTACCCTGAGCTTCCTCTTTTTTGTCCTTAGAATCCGTCTGCTCCGTACTTGTCTTATTGCCGGTTGCGCCTGCGACTACCTTAGGTACGTGAATTACCAACGCCCCTATAGCAAATGCGAGCAGAATAATCTCCACAATCAGGAGAACCACTCCTCTCACTTTGTGCCGAAGCGTGGTAGTTGCGTCGTCCCAGTTGCGAATAGCCTGGATTGTCACAATACCGAACAATACAGCTGCTACAGCGATAATAACCGCTGCGATGGTCCATATGATATTTCCGATCATATAGGACACCCCCTTTCATTTTTTGCGTTTTAGGTTCTATGAGAAACCTAGCAGGGGGTACCAACCCCTACTAGAAGGATTGGTTTTCACCAATCGCATCAACCAGTCACGAAATGCAACCGATTGTTAGACACGATATATATTAACAGATACAATCCTCGCAGTCGCCATCAAAAGCAACAGCATTGTATCTGAGATGATTCGATTGTTAAGTGGACCTCTGGTTGGGCTGCTCCCGTAGTCCTTCCAGACTGCTTCCATTGTAGCACACATCTTAGAAAAAGTCAATAGTTTTTCTATAATTTAGACATAAACACAATAGATATAAGCATTACAGGTTTAGAACAGAGGCGAGGAAACCGCATTTTAGCGCTTTGAAATGCTTATGTATAGGGGTGGTATAAACTTGACCGTTATGGGCACAAAATGGTTTTGCTTAAAACTATCGTGGATGCTTGTCAAAAATCTTAAAATTGGACGAAAAATGGCTTGAAAAAGGGCCATCCGACTGGATGACCCTTTAGAAACTGGGGTTGTTGATATGTTGCAAAAATTGATACAGACGATTCCTATGACTCTTCGCCTTCCGAGGAGTCGGAATCCTTCAGGATACGTGTCACGAATACATGAACGTGCACGGACGTCGCCTGCTGACCAGCCTCGTAAAGACGAGTGAGAGCTTTATAAAGCTCTCCGAGCTGTGTATCATTCATCAGCTCGACCTTCTTTACGTCGTTCGGGTCTGCACTGTCAATTGCAGTGCTAATGAACTGATTGAGCTCATTACCCATTACGATTACTGGCGGTTCAGAAGCAATCGCTCCGCTTGCGCCCTCCTGGGTATCGCTCCCTGTCGACCCACTCATCGCTTCCGGCTGTTTGTCCTCGGTCGCAGTAGCGTCCGTGGCAGCACTTTCGGGTTCATCCGTAGTATCCGCAGCAGCGATGTCAGTATTCTCCGTATCGGTGCCTGCAGTGGACTTTTTGGATTCCTCCTTTTTCTCAGAACCCTTGATGTACTTTTTGTACACCTTACGAAGCTCTTTTGGCTTCATTTCGCTCAGGGTGCGTACGGTATATCGACCGTTTTTCAGTAATTCTGCCAGTTCCGCCGTCGGAATGTCGTCGATAGACTTAATTTTATGCTCGCCCGTTTTTGTGCTGGGGGTCTGAGCCTTGACGTATTCCGCATATGCCTTTCTGAAAGCGCCCATTACGGCCAACCATTCAGGCAAAATTTTGTCGATGGTCTCAATTGGGCACGGTGCATACATCACCTCGCCCTCGTCATCAACACATGCCAGCATGAGCGTCGTAACATTTGGCCACTCCGAAGCATCCTCCGGATGAGCCAAAAGCGCCGCCATCTGGTCGGTCGGGATACAGGGATCATCCTCCCAGCGCTGGTAAACCGGAACGAACCCAAACGGTACCATCGGCGTACCCACACGGCTTCTCGGAATCTTGTATTCGGAATCCTGCAAATCGCCAACATCGAACCCTTCTGCTGCCGCTGTCGCCCGAGCATCACTGCCATCGCCTTCAAAATAGACTGTCCGTGACTTTTTCAGCCCGTCGAGCAGCTCCTGCGTATTCTTGGCTCTGTCGGCCTTTTCCTGGCGAATTTCCTCCGCCGTCTTGTCCATGTTACCCAAAAAGTTTTTCAATTTCTTAATCATATGACAACCTCCTTTTAATGTGCCGCCTCTGTCTGAGGCGGCTAGAAATTTTTAGTTTTTGCCGCCTTAATAGAACAAGGCTTATACTCCCATTGTAGCACAGATTTACAAAAAAGTCAATAGGTTAACGCCAATTTTGATTGTTGGGCAAAAATATTGTGGTGAGGACGCTGCCCCCTCTATAGCCATCGTCCTCCCGCTCCGCGGGGATTCTTAATCCCTACAATAAAATATGCCACATAGTCACGAGCTAAAGCTCTTGCCTATGTGGCATGGCGGAGGGTGGGAGATTCGAACTCCCGCTCCAGGTCTCCCCAGACTAACGATTTAGCAAACCGTCCCCTTCAGCCACTTGGGTAACCCTCC
>OOIH01000449.1_pt1 | contig 12483 bp, 26 predicted proteins | sample 1691801 | NCBI WGS metagenome assembly OOIH01 (sample SAMEA1061690, study PRJEB22710) | metagenome
ACTTTGCTCTTTTGGAATCGCGTTCCATTGCCTCGCTTATTGCGCGCAGAACAAATGCGTTGACCGATTCCCCCATGCTTTCCGCATGAGCGGTTATAGTTTGCTTAAGGCCGGATTCTTTAGGCACTCGCATAACGATATTATCAAAGTTGGAAAGATATCGTTTATTGGATTCCTTGCGTTGCTCATAATGCTTTGACATTGCACATCCCTCCATTTCATAGAATAGCACGAGAACGGACACATGTAAACATGTAATATTGTACAAAAAAACGCTTAAAAGAATGGTACATATTCCGATATTGATTTACATGTGTTCATGTAATATAATAAGCATGTCAGGAGGGTAAGGGAAGCAAAAGCCCACCAAAAAAAGGAAGCAAGAACAATGTCCAAAGTTTACTACAATATACTTATGAACGGTGTTTTTATTGAAAAGGTGCGCGGCCTTGAGAATGCACAAGCAAAGGTTCGAATTTATGAGCGTCAAGACCGTTATGAGGTAGAGGTTGAAGGGTACGCCGTCCCACCTACGGGTTACCCGGTTTACACTATCGAATGATAACAACCCGCCCCGGAGGTTACGAGGGCAGAAAGGACAGAAAAATGCTTACGATTGAATATTCCCCCGCACACGGTGTGACCATCAGTAATGCCCGCAGGCTGAACGAGGAAGAAAAGACGCACTATGTAGAGTGGTACCAGGACTATGGCTTTATCGCCCAGGGCGATGCTATCGAGCTGCCGCACATCGGATGGGAGGACATGCCCGCCCGCCCCGCAGACGGAGAATTCCAGGGATGCAACAATCAGGCATGGATTATTACCGAGGAGGAAGCGGAATCTTATAAGCGCATCGAGGCCGAGCGCGTGAAAGAGGAAGAGCTGGAAAGAATACGGAAGCATGTCGAGGAATGCAAGCAGATCGTCGAAGCCTGCGAGCATGGCTATATTGTGGATAACGAGGAGCAGGCCAAACGCCGTGCAACTGAATACAACAACGTCCACAACGAGGGCGGGGAAGGCTATGTACCGACCTGGTACACCCACAGCAACTACAAAGATGCTCTTGCCTACATCGCTGAGAACGAAAACAAGTAATACAACGACATCACGGAACATTACCGGAGCGAACGGCTCCGGTTTTTTTATTGCCGAAAATTACTAACGATTTGCTTTTTCATTGCGCTTTCACTTCGTGTTCCTTTGATGCGATTTTTGCGAAAATCATAGCGAGGTGATAACGATGAGCCAACCCATACCGTACCCTAATTACAGTTACAATCCTGGCTTCATGGCCAACCCTTACACGGATCGGGGTCAGCAGCCCCCGCAGATGGTTCAGCCCATGCAAGCCCCCGCGGCGCAAGGAATGTTTTATCCGCAGCAGCAAGCACCTCAAAGGCCGGGGGTTCTTGCGGCCCTTGTAACTGGCAAGGAGGAAGCCCTTGCCCAGCAGGTCAGCTTTGACGGCTCCCTTGGTGTGTATGTCGATCGGGGTCACGGTGTGATCTACACCAAGCAATTCAACGCGGCCACCGGCGGGTCTGATTTCCGGGAATATCGCCTGTCGGATCAGCCGGAGCAGGGGGATCCTTCTCCTTCCGTTTCCTACGCCTCCATGGATGCGGTTAACCAACTGGCTGAGAGCTTCGCCAAGCAGGTGGAAGACCTGAGCGACCGCGTTAAAGCCATGGAAAAGCGCCAGAAGCAGCGCGCAAGAATGGAGGTTGAGGACGAGTGAATCCCCTGATGATGCTCTTGCAGATGATGCGCGGCGGCGGCAACCCTATGCAGATGATGCAGCAGATGTTTGGCAATACGCCTCAGGTTCAGCAGGTGATGAATATCATCGGCGGCAAGAATCCGGCCCAGCTTCGGCAGACGGCAGAAAACATGTACCGTGAGCGCGGTTTGAACATAAACGACGTTGCCAAACAGTTCGGCCTTCCTTTGAAGTAACCGGGGGGTGCACACCCTGTTACGATATAAATCAACCAAAAGGAGAATGACCATGGATAATGATTTTGCGACTGGCTATGCCCTGGGCGCTGACAGCAATGGCGGCGGCAACGGTGGCGGAGGTATGTGGGGCGGCGACGGCTCTTGGATTTTCGCCTTCCTGATTATCGCCCTGATCTTCGGTGGGCAGTGGGGCTTTGGCAATGGCAACGGCAACGGCGGCAATGGCGGCGTTGTTCCTGTCATCAGCGGCATGGTGACCCGCGCCGACATCACCGACGGCTTCATGCTCAACGACCTTCAGCGTAGCGTTGCAGGCATCCAGCAGGGCATCTGCGACAGCACCTACGCCCTCAACAACGCCATCACCGGCGGCTTCAACACTACCCAGATGGGCATGATGCAGGGCTTCAACGGCGTCGATCGCTCGCTGTGTCAGCTCGGCTACAACCTCCAGGACTGCTGCTGCAAGACGCAGAACGCCATCCAGGGCGTGCGCTATGACCTGGCTACCCAGTCCTGCGACACCCGGCAGACCATCAACACAGCCGCCCGTGACATCATTGACAGCCAGAACAGCGGCACCCGCGCCATCCTCGACGCGCTGAGCGCTCAGGCTGTTGCTGCCAAGGACGCGAAGATCGCCGAGCAGAATCAGCAGATCTTCCAGCTGCAGCTGGCGGCCTCCCAGTCCAACCAGAACGCTGTCCTGATGGCGGCGATGGACGCCAATACCGCGGCCATCAACCGCAGCGTCGGCGCGATCCATCCCCAGCCCGTCCCCTCTTACCAGGTTCCCGCGCCCTATCCCTATTGCGGCACGAGCAACCACAACTGCGGCTGCTACGGCTGCGCAGCCTGATCGGCTGTCATTCGGGGCGGCAGGTGTTCCTGCCGCCCCTGAGAAAGGATGAAAAGTATGGCTTGCAACAATCCCTGCCGTCTGTGTGACCGTCTGATTATCAGCCAGGCCGTCACCTTCGCGGGCGGCACCCTGACGATCAATTTGCCAGAAGGCGCTTATGCTAACAACTGCAAGTACTGCCTCGTTGTGGCTCAGGCGATCCCTGAGGCAACAACCATCACGGCCCCGGTTGTCATCACCATCGGCGCGGGAACCGAGACGTATCCGCTGCTGTCGTGTGACGGAACGCCTGTCACCGCCTCGGGCATCCGTACCCGGACAAGGTATGCAACCAGGGTCGCGACCACGCCAACGGGCGGTGCGTTCCGCCTTCTGGGCCGCGTATGCTGCGCAAGGAGCAATAACCGGCCCGCTATCACGGGGACGGCCCCCGCACAAGGAGGCGCTACGGCATGAGCATGAGCAGAACTGCCCGGATGATGATGGTTTCCTCCCGCGGCGGGCAGCGGCGTCGTGAAGATGGTCGATTCGCAAGAGGCGATGAGGGCAATAACCAGTACACCGACCGCCGCCGGGATACGATGGACAACGGCATGGATGATGGCCGCTATCGTCAGGATATGCGCTATCAGGATGTCTGGCCGCGTGAAAACCGGCAGGAGCGCCGGGCCATGGACGGCGTCGGTACCGTCGTATGGGATGCCTATATCCCGATCTATCCGCCAATGGATCGTTATGACGATCAGACCATGCGGCATTATCCGCCCTATGGCGGCGAATATGGGGGGAACGTAACGGATATGCGCGAATATGGCCGGAGGTATCGCCCGCCTCAGGATAACATGGGCAGCCGCCGCGAAGAAAGCCGTGGCCGAATGGAGGAGCGCGAGCCGATGATCGGCTTTGGCGAATCCTACGAGGAAGGCCAGGGCAAGCACTTGACGGAGGAAGAAGCCAAGCGCTGGGTGAAGTCCATGCGCAAGGAGGACGGCTCCAAGGGTGAGCGGTGGTCTCTTGATGAGATCAAGCAGTACGCCCGGAACTTCGGCATCGAAGGCAAGGAGAAGATCGTGGAGTTCTTTGCCGTCATCAATGCCATGTATTCCGACTATTGCAAGGTTGCCAAGCAGCACGGCGTCGATAACGTCAATTTCTACGCCGACATGGCCAAGGCGTTTATGGACGATCCTGACGCCAAGGATGGCAAGGTCAAGATGTACTATGAGTGCATCGCGAAGAAGGGGTAATAGTTCAAGCGGGCAGTGTATTTCTGCCCGCTTTTGTAGTGCATAAATGTAATGCACGTTGTAGTGCATAGAAATGTATAGACAACAAGACAAAAAAACAGCAGCCCTTGATTTTCAAGGGCTGCTGCGTCGAAGTGGCGGGATTCGAACCCGCGGCCTTTTGGTCCCGAACCATCGCTGTTGTGAGGGAAATCAAGGGGTATATTGACGCTTGTAATGCATGCGTATGTCATAGGGAGTCAATAATCTGCTTTAGCATAGTCATTTCTTCGGATTGGTAGTACTTAGTCATAGAGGCGTCCGCATGTCCCATAAGGGCAGCTTTATCCGTATCGCTCCCGCTTACATTTTTAAGCAAGTTAGCAAACGTATGCCTACATGAGTACGGAACACGATTCGCGATTCCGAGCGATTCCATAAGAGGCGCAAAACACACATTTCTGAAATATGCTTCATCCATTTTTTTGCGATCACGGGGGAAGAGATATTCGCTGTCGGCGGCGAACCTTTCTTCGATGATTTTTTTTATTTTTGGCGATACAGGAACGAGCCTGTTCTTGCCTGCCTTCGTTTTCGCGCCGCCAACGAGGATTCCATTGCTGTAGGAGGATTTCGTCAGCGCAAACAGTTCGGAAGGCCGAAACCCAGTATAAATTAGGACGTACACATAATCAGCGTATGGCTTCACCCCTACAGATTGCCTGATCTTCTCAACCTCTTCCATCGTAAACGCTGGCCGTGTTCCTTTGATGTCCTTTCCCGTAAAAAGGTTGATAGCATAATTTTTGTCTACGACATCATTGTTGTAAGCCCATTTATACAATAGGCCCGCTACTGTTTTCATGTCCTCCTTTACGCGTTTCCCCCGCGGGCATTCATCGATGCATTGCTGTAAGTCAGTAGCCTTGATAAGTCTCATCTGGATGTAATGCAGACGAGAAAACCATTTATATGCGGCGCTATATCCTTTAATCGTTGTTGATCCTACACGGGATTCATGTTCATCGTGCCACTTGTCGTATACTTCCTGCATGGTCATCGTACTGTTTGCCTTAGTACTGACAAAAAGGGATTGACAATAATTTGTGGCGTCTGTCTTGGTTGGAAATCCGCCCTTGGTCCTGTATTTTCGATGGACAACGCCGCTTTTGTCGGTATAAAAACCGATGGTTACACATGCCGTCCATGTTGATCCACGTTTGTAGGCATATCCTGTTCCGTTCCCTTTTTTTCGTGTTCCGGACTTCTTTTCCTGCCTGATTCCGCACCAAGGACAAAAAACCGAATCATCAGGGATTTCCCGCTTGCACTTTCGACATGCCATAACATGCTGTCCTTTTCTATTTCTGTCGATTTGAAAATTACTTTGATGCTTATTGTTATTTTATTTCCATCATGTGGTATGGTTGGCGAGGTTTTTCAAAATTTACACAAGGAGGCAACCATACCATGAACAAGAAAAGTACCCGGCGCCATGTCCCATTTCGTCCGCTCACCTGGCACGACCGCAAGTTTCACCACGACGCAACCCGCTGGAACAGACCCATCGGCAGCGCGGAAACGACAAAGAAAGGAACAACTGATGAAGAATAAGCGTTGGAAGCAGATAACCCGGATCACGGCGGCATATATCCGCTTGCCGGATGAAAGGCGCAAGCTTGTTGACCAGTGGATGGACAAACTACGGTAAGACACGGGGGTGGGTCGCTCAGAAGAGCGGCCTCCCTCCTTACTTATCGACGGTAACCTTCGTCAAAACAGGACACACATATTTCAGCCCTGTTTCCGTTTCATAGGTGGAAAAAGAGTCAACTATTCCATAGAATGTATACACATCTTCATTCTTCAAATTAAATCCATCAGAATCTATGAAAAAGTAATGCTTTGTCTTGTCCGTATCACACGCGAGAGTCAATCCGTTGTCCTGTATATTTAGAGCACTTCCCTTTATGCTAACCTTTTCCCCGATGTGCTGATCCGGCGCTGAACAAAACTGATCAATATCCATCGGCGGGTATGTTTTTTTGCTTCTAATGGCAGAGCTCTTTATGGTGACTGTTTTTGTTGTCCTGCTCATAAACGGATTTGTTTCAATTATCAAATCCCCGTTTCCCGCTTTAATAGGAATTATGCTAACATTATCCCACCCGCTTCCTGCGTTGCTGAAATAATAGCCGGTTGAGACTGAGAAATTTTTGCTTTTCGTATATACATCAGGAACAATTGGCGCGGTACGCCCATTTTCAATTCTATATCCATTCGCGAACACCATCGGAACGTCTAACCCTTCCTCCTCTGTTACTTCGATTTTGTCCATATCAATGTAACACGCCGGGACTTTAACTTTGATTTTCACCTTTTTACCTGATCCGTCATTTGCTGTTCCTGTGATGGTACAATTCCCTGCGAAATAACCTCCTACAATATTACCATCTTCATTAACATAAGCGACGCCATCATCTGACGATTCCCATGTAACGCTCTTTCGCGTTGCATTTTCGGGCGAAAATGACAGGATGGGTGTATATTCTCTTGCACCACGCGCCGGGAGAGTAATGCTCGTTTTATCTGACTTGATGGAAGATAGAGGTATCAAAACATCAACATCACAAACCGCCGTATAAATCTTTCCATTCTGTGCAGTGACCTCGCATGTGATTTTACAAGTTCCCTCTGAAATACCTTTAACTTTCCCTTTTGATACAGTTGCAACATCTTCGTTGGATGAATACCACGAATAAGAAACATCGCCTTCTATTTCTTGAAGAATCGGATTAAGCGTCAGCGTTTTTTTAATTAAAACTTCGTAGGCCAAATTTTCAAAGGCGGCAATCCCGCCCTCTTCATCGGAATCCTTCTCCAAATCTTTTCCCGACAAGCAATCAAACACAATTTCTATACCGTCTTCAGTGCTTAAAATTTCATACTCAAAAGTTGCTCCTTCTTCTTTCTCTCCTGCAAAATCAAGCATTAAATAGATATCAGGAATTTGCTCATTCGAAAAGGACAAAAAGTCTCTTGCAGATATGAGCATTTCCTCAGCGTTCTGCTTTAATTTAGCCCATTGATCCTTATTTTTTTCAACATCTTGATAGGGTATATCTATTTGAAGCGTAACGGCATAAGCCTCCATATCGTCTGAATATTCAACGGTTGTCATCACGTCATTGATGGTAAAGAGGTTTTTCAAAGTTGTCTGGATGGATGACTTTACTTCTGCATTCGCGAGCGAACAAAAGACTATTGTAACGGCTGAAAGTAAACCCGCCCATACCCGTTTCATCTCAAAGTACCTCCTTTTATTTCCCTTCCTGTTCCAAAAACCTTATATATCTTTCAAGCTGGTCGAGCTGCTCAGGGGTCAGCCGTTCCAGCCGGTCAAGCATATTTTCGATGAGCGGCTCTTGCTCCCGGCCGAATTGACGGGAAAGGCTCTCTTTGGCCTTTTGCTTGTCTCTTTCTTCCTCGCGACCAATTAGATAATCTACTGTAACTCCGTATAAATCAGCCAGTTCTGAAAGGGTCTTTTTCGATGGCATTCTTGCGCCTGTTTCCCAATAAGAAACAGCTTGAACACTTACACCAAGCGTTATAGCGGCTTCCTTCTGAGTAATTCCCTTTCGCATTCTGGCTGCTTTGAATCGGTTATCCACTGCATTCTCCTCCATTACAATTTTACAACAGCCTGTTTATGCGTGCAAGAAAATATTTTCAACAATATGTTGACAAGTTAAACGCATTGTTATATAATAGGTATAACAAAACGTTGATGGAGGTGATGACAACGATTTTGTACATCCAAAAGGTTCGAGAGGGCAAGGGGCTTACGATAACGCAGACGGCGAAACGTGCCGGTCTCAGTTACCAAGGATATAGGTACATCGAAACCGGCCAGCGCCGCCCCTCCGTCACCACGGCCAAGCGCCTGTCCGAAGTTCTGGGCATCCCCTGGACGGAGTTCTTCAGAGAGGACGAGGCTACCGCCGCGCCGGATCATCTGACCGCCCGACCAAGTAATCCAGGGACACGTAAAAGATGACGGACAGATAAGGAGGTATCTCAATGCGGAAACACAAGTCCCCAAAGCCTTACACAGAGCTCTACTATATCAGTGAAGTGGTCAAGTATCGCGCCGCCTATGAGGCCGGTGAAGCTGGAGAAAAGGGCTATCCCCCAGTCGTGCCTGAGCTGCTTCTTTCGATCTATGTCGGCCTGCTTTTTATCTTCCTCGCGCTGCTTTTCTGCTCTGGCATCCTCATCATGCTTCTTCTGTCGATCAAGAGCGGCCTTGGCTAAGGCTACGCGCCCGGAAGGTTCAAGGATGATTCCGTCAACAGTGTTCCCGTCAAGGTCTTTGATCTTTTGAAAGGTCAGCAGCCCCTTGCGCTCCAGCTGATATGCCACGGTCTTCTCGGACGTAGGAAGGATGTCGAAGTCTCTTCGGAACATTACGGTTCCAGTTCCGAAGCGGATTAGGAAGCGATACTCCAGGTCATCCATTCTCATCCTCCATCACCTTGATCGGCCCGTGCTCGCGTTCGTAGTCGGCAATGTGCCTAAGCATAAGCATCTCAAGCTCTTTGTTGACGGTTCGGAAGTTGTTGTCTGCAATGTATCGAAACTTTTCCAATGTTTCCCGATCCGTTCGCAATGTAAACTTTGGCATAACAGAAGGCATTGCTTTCCTCCCTTTCGCGTTCACTCGTACATGCTGTCGGTGTCAACGGGGATAACGCCGTTTTCAGACTCGTACTCATCAACGAACCTTCGGAGGATAAAAACCGCTTCCTGGTTAAAAGAGCGGTTTTCCCTCTCCGCAATGAAACGAAGTTTGAGGTATAGGTCATCTGACATCCTGACTCCCCTTAATGGGATGAGCGATGGCAAGTATATCACCCCCTTTATACTATGTTTTCACTATGATAGCACCGTGAAAACAGAAAAAGCTATTAACAAAGTATTGACACGGTGTTAACACCATGGTATAATCAAGGTGTTAACACCTGATGGAAAGGAGAATCTAATGGCAGACAAGGACCAAATCAAGGCAACGGCCATCAGGATGGACTTCTCGCTCTACGATCTCCTCTTGAAAGCGGCAAAGAGCGAAGGACGAAGTGTTAACCAGCAAATGGTCTACATCATCCGCCAGGCCCTCCAATCCCGCGACGCCACCACCCCCTGACATCCCCCGTCGCTCTGATTCTACCACACCAAGGAGGCGATCAACATGCCGGAATGTACCCACCAGGACCTGCGCAAGGCCCGGGAAGCCGCCGGGCTGACCCAGTGGCATGCCGCAAGTGACCTGGGCGCCAGCGAAAGCACCGTCAAGCGCTGGGAATCAGGCGAAACCAAGCCAACCCCGGAGGACGTGTGGCGCATGGAGAAGCTCTACAACTGCCGCGGCCTGTGGCACCGCTGGATGCGCTCCAACCATGACAGCTACCGGGAGCATTACCCGGAAGAGGCCCCAAACCTGGCTCTCCCCGTGGCCGTGCTCAACGCCCGCCATCAGCTGGCCGACGTCCTCGCCATGCAGGACCTGATCGAGCGCGACGCCCTGGACGGCCGCCTGGACGATGAGGCCGGGAAACGCAAATATGTCCATGAAATCCACGAAGCCCAGGCCTCCCTCACCGAGGTGCTGACGCAGTTGGAAAGGAGGTAGCCATGCGGGAGAAGCTCAAACAGGCCCGCCAGGCCGCAGGTATGACCCAGCAGCAGGTGGCGGATGAAATAGGCGTAACGCTTGTGTATTACCAGAAGATAGAATCTGGTGAGCGGGTTGGCAGATGCAGTATGTGGGACAGGCTTGAAGATATGTTCAATGTCCATCAGCGTATCTTGCGAGAAAATCATCCCGGCCAAGGAGATAGTCAGTAGATACGTCGAGGATATCCGCTATCCTCACCAAGCAATCAAGGGAAGGTTGACGCTCGGCTTGCTCATACTTTTGATAGCCGTTCAGCGAGATGCCAAGATTATCAGCCATAGCCTGTTGGGTAAGTTTGTGCTTAATCCTTTCTTCCCGAAGCCTTGCATTGATCAAAAATTTTCCGCCTCCTATTGACATTACATACAGATTGTACTATAATGCAGCTTGCAAGGATACATACAATATGTATGTAATCCATGAAGGAGGCCCGACCATGACCGACCACGACCGCTACCTTGCCCTGGTCTACCACGACAGGACCGTACCCATGTGCGCCACCTGTGCGCACTACATCCAGCACTACGTCAAGGGCGACCAGTACCGCGGCGGGTATTTGCCCACCTGTTATGGCCACTGCTCCTATCCCCGCGTCAAGCAGCGCTTGCCCCATGACCTGTGCACACACTATGAGAAAGGAGACGAACCATGACTCTACGAGAAGCCGCCATGAACCCCAGCGCGCTGATCGGGACCCGCGAGATGCACGAGCTTGCCGGGGGTGACCGATACGCCATCAACATCATGGCCAAGGAAAAGAAGCCCTACATGGGCGTCCGGCTCATGTCCAGGGGCAAGAAGAATCCCCGAGCCTACGCCCCGCGCGCGGCCTTCCTCCGGGCCCTTGGCTATGAAGGCCCCCTGGCCTGTATGGGGGAGGACGTATGAAAAAGAGACGCTGACGCCTGCCAGCATCAACGTCTCAGGAGCAAAAGGAAAAATTCGTTACTATTATAACCGAACAGGAGGGATTTGTCAATGATCGAGCAGGGAGGACACTACGGGCGGCACTACATGGCCGCCACGGCCCGGGACTGCAAGCAGACGCCCATGGACAGGCTCCGGGCGTGGATCGCCAGACGTCGGAACAGGGACGAGGAGCCCTGCCCCGCCGGACGCCGCCGCATCACCCCCGGCATGGCTCCGGAAAGCCACGCCCTGGGCTTTGGCGAGGCGGTCTACCCGAACAAGAAAAGGCCCGTGTGAATCGCACGGCGGAAAGGTTGCGAATCAAATGAATAAGTACGAACTGACAAGCGAAACGAGGAATTGCGGCGAACATGTCCTGCACCGTATCCGCGCGCTGCGCGATATTGTTGTTGGCGAATATATCATTACAAAAGCTGGAGATTTAGGCGGCTGGATTGAGAAGGAAGACAACCTTCCGCAGGAAGGCGACGCTTGGGTATTCGGCGACGCTTGGGTATTCGGCGACGCGCGGGTATTCGGCAACGCTTGGGTATACGACAACGCTTGGGTATACGACAACGCGCGGGTATGCGGCGACGCGCGGGTGTGCGGCGATGCGCGGGTTGAGCTATGTTACGATTGCATGACTGTCGGCCCGATCGGGAGCCGGAATGGTACAACAACTTTTTTCCGCGACAAGAACGGTATTGAAGTAACCTGCGGATGTTTCCACGGATCCATCGACGATTTTGAGCAGCGAGTGACGTCCGTCCACGGTGACAGCAGACACGGGCGCGCCTACCGTGCGGCGATTGCTCTTGCCAGGGAACAGATTCGCGACGACACCGCAGCAAGCGAATAAGGAGGCCGCCATGCTTTACCGTAAATGCCCCATCTGCGGGGCCTACCTTGATCCCGGCGAACGCTGCGACTGCCAGCGCACGCCGCCCGACCCGGAACCCGCGCTTCCCAGGCCACGAAGGGCAACCCTCCGGGAGCCAAGAGAAACGACCTATCGTAACCTCGCCCATCCCAGGCTTTTGCCTGTGCTGGGTATCGGGGTGCAGCCTGAGGATTGCATCCCCTCAGTCGGGGACAAAGTCCCTTCCCTTGAAGACGATTGCGTCCAGCGTGCATGGCAGCGCTGGTGCGAAGTATAAGGAGGAAACCATGGAAACGTACCGATACGATCCCGAATGCGACGCCCCGCAGGACATCTTCAGCGACACCTTTGCCATCACCGACGACCAGACCGCCAACTGGGCCCTTAGCAAGATCAAGGCCGCCCGGGAGGATACCGACCGCTGGTATGCCTATTACGAGGGCCAGATGGACAAGATCAAGGCCGCCAACGAGCGCACGGAGGCGTACTTCTCCGCCCTGTTGGAGCGGTACTTTGCCACCGTCCCCCACAAGGCAAGCAGGACGCAGGAGAGTTACCAGCTTCCAGCCGGCAAGCTGGTACGCAAGGAACAGCGGCCCTCCTATGACCGGGACGATGAGGCGCTGCTGGAATGGGCCAAGGTGTCCTGCCCCGCCGCCGTCAAAATCAAGGAATCCATCGCGTGGGACGATGTGAAAAAGCGCCTGATCTTCCAACCGAGCGGTGAAGCGGTGGACGCCGAGACCGGCGAGTTTGTCCCCGGCGTCAAGGCCGTCGCCCGGGAACCCGTCTTCCAGATCAGCCTTTCCAAGGAGGAAAACGACCATGCCTGAACAGATTTATGAGGCCATCCCGCGCATCATGGCCGACATGGAAGCCGTCGGCAAGAACAACTACAACC
>OOIH01000888.1_pt1 | contig 12411 bp, 13 predicted proteins | sample 1691801 | NCBI WGS metagenome assembly OOIH01 (sample SAMEA1061690, study PRJEB22710) | metagenome
GAGAATGCAGTAAAGAGATTATCAACAGCAAAATACTGTAGTTCCACTTTTGTTGGTACATCAAATGTTTATCTTGCAATGAAGTATAATCTGACACCAACTGGTACTCAGGCACATGAATATATTATGTGTGTTGGACAAGGGAATCACAAACACAATCCAGCATATTCAAATTGGTATGCAATGGAGTCGTGGGTGAAAGAGTATGGGATTCTTAATGGGACTGCTTTGACGGATACTATTAGTACAGATTGTTTTCTGAGAGATTTTAATTTAACTTATGCCACATTGTTCAGTGGAGTAAGGCATGATAGCGGCGATCCGTATGAATGGGGAGAAAAGATAATTAAACATTACAAAGATTTGGGAATAGATCCGCAAACAAAAACCTTGTTGTTTAGTGACAGTTTAAATTTCAAAAAGGCAGATGAGATTTTCCGTTATTTCAGAGGGAAAGCAAAAGTGGCTTTTGGAATAGGAACTTATATTTCTAACGACACAGATGTATTACCATTAAATATTGTTATGAAAGTTACAAAATGTAATGGTCAGGATGTTGCGAAATTATCCGATGTGGAAGGGAAGGGTATGTGCAAGAATCCTGAATATGTAGAATATTTGCAGAGGTGTATTAATTGGAGGGTGGACAATGAATAATATTTTACTTATTCCAGGTAGTTTTAATCCAATTACGAATGCACATATTGAAATGGCTAAAACTGCAAAAGAGAAGGTTAATGCAGATGAAGTTTATTTTATTCCTGCTCATGATACATATGTTGCCAAGAAGAAAACTTTAATTCCTGGGAAAAGCAGGTGTAGATTGATTGAAGAAGCAACACCAAATTATATGACATATACTTCTCTTGAAATAGATAGTTTTCTACCAGTAAAAACATACGATACTATTTCTAAATTAAGAGAAAAACTTGATAGAGATTATAAATTTTATGATTTTTATATTTGTTTAGGAATGGATAATATAGGAACTTTAACAACATGGTATAATTGGCAACCTTTTGTGGAAGAAAATATGTTTGTTGCTTGTGTAAGAGAAGGACAAAATCTTGACAAGACATTGAAAGAGTCTGGTCTATCAAAGTACAAAAATCATTTTGTAGAAATAATGATTCCTGAAAACCATATATCTTCAAGTTTGGTGAGAGATTTGTGTGAGCAAGGAAAGTTTGATGAAATAAAAGAGATTGTTCCTGAAAATGTATACGAGTATTTATGGAGGTTTTATGATGTGCTTAACAGAATTTAATGCAATAGAAGTAAAAGATAGGTGCGTTGATTGGATCAGAGGTTTTTTTGAAGAGAATGGTAAAGGATGTAATTGCATTTGTGGCATTTCTGGTGGGAAGGATAGTTCTATTGTAGCTGCTCTATGTGTAGAAGCACTTGGTAAGGATAGAGTAATCGGCGTATTAATGCCAAATGGTGAACAAAGTGATATTTCATATTCATATTTCTTATGTGGGAATTTAGGCATTAAATTTGTTACAGTTCCTATTGAAAACGCTGTTAATGGTGTGCTTAATGCAATGAAAGAGAACGTAGATATCAGTGAACAGACAATTATCAATCTTCCGGCTCGTATTAGAATGTCAACTTTGTATGCGGTTAGCCAAAGCATGAATGGTAGAGTTGCAAATACATGTAATTTATCTGAGGATTGGGTAGGGTATTCCACACGATATGGTGATGCGGCAGGTGATTTTAGTCCATTATCTAATTTGACGGTTACAGAAATCAAACAGATTGGCAGAGTGTTAGGTTTGCCAGATGATTTAATTGATAAGGTTCCTTCAGATGGACTTTGTGGAAAGACAGACGAAGATAATCTTGGATTTACTTATGATGTATTGGATAAGTATATTCGCACTGGCGAGATCGAAGATGGAGAAGTAAAGAAAAGAATTGATGCAATGCATGAGAAGAATTTATTCAAATTGCAGTTGATGCCGAGTTTCCGACCATAAGTGGTATTGAAACCAAGTAAAGGAGAATAAGTAATATATGAGTATTATTGAAATTATTCTATGCGCTTTATTATTTGCTATTGCTTATTCAGTTATAGATAAAATTGTACATAGAATTGATAAGATTTTAGAGAAGAAACTCAGTAGTAAAACAAATGATATTGTAGTCTGCACTATGTTTATAATTGCTGTTGCATTACTGGTTTACAGAATTTTTATACGATGAAAGCGTTCTTTCATTGGAAGTTATAAAGGAGAAAAATGGTAGGAAGGTATAAAGTAATTACATTATGTGGAAGCACAAGATTCAAAGATGATTTTTTAGAACAACAGAAACTATTAACTTTACAAGGTTATATTGTTATTTCTGTTGGATTATTTGGACATTCTGGAGATGATGAAGTTTGGACACAAGGTTTAAAAGAAATGTTGGATGATATGCATAAGAGAAAGATTGATATGGCAGATGAAATTTATGTGATAAATAAGAATGGATATATTGGCGAATCAACTTTATCAGAAATAAAGTATGCAAAATCAAAAGAAATGCCAATTACTTATATGGAATGCCCAAATGAGGATGATATTACATAAATAAAAAACACCAATAAATGTCACTTTCATAGGAGGCGAATAATTATAGAAAGAGAAGTAGTTTATATAGCAGAACTTGATGCAGATGTAGATGACGTGATTGCAGCAGAGTATTTACATAATAAAGGTGTATTAAAAGAAGTTGTATGTGACCCAATGCCCGTTACATGGCATGGAAAAAACAGGAAAAAGCAACTTGAAGAATTAGGAATTAAAGTATCAAATAAAATACCATCAATTGCAAAATATATATTTGTAGGTGGTGCACTAACTGAATTATCACGATATTTGATTAATCATAAAATAGAATGTCTTGTTATGAATGGTGGATTTGTCGGCTGTAATATTATGAAACATCCATTAGATAAATTCAAAGACAAACAAGTTGTAAGAACATTTAATTTTAACTGTGATATTAATGCAACAGATTTAGTTCTTAAAAGTAAAAATGTAGAGAATATTATCTTAGTTGGGAAAAATGTTTGTCATGATAAGAAGAATACTCTATTAGGGGTATGGAATAGTGAAAAAGCAATATTAAAAAAGTATCATTCTAAAGACGATAAGAGACAACATGATATGCTTGCTTGTAGAGAAGGACTTATTTTACTTGGATTGCTTGATGAGAAACCATATATGGAATACAAAATTGTTCATCCTTACAATACTGGATTAAAAGGAAATATGACAGAATGGGGCAGTACATTTGATAATTCACCTTATAGAAGTGTTTTAGCAGCTATAAATTGGACTTGAATTTCTTATTTCAAAGGGTGAGTTTGGAGGAGGTGAGCAGTATAAAAACAGATAATCCATTAACAATAGGGCAGCTAAAAAAGTGGTGTGATGATAACAATATATCTGATGATACACCTATTGGTATTTACATGGGCGCATCAGAAAGAGGAGATATAGCTTTTGGTGTGATTGGTGATACTAAAAGCGAATATAATGATGATTTTTATGTGACCAATCTTACGGAAACAACAGGAGAACATTGTTATTGTAAAAATATTTATAATATATTTGAAGAAGTAAATTCAGATAAAGTTGTAATGATTACAGATGGATATCATAGTGAAGAAGTATAAAATGGGTGGAGGTGAGTAATATAAAAATACATTTTGATGGAAGTGTTTCTCATGTTAAAGCTGAATTTCCAGAAACAGAATTTCATATGAGAACAGAAAATATACAAGAACTAAAAGATGCTTTTATCAAATCTATATCCAATACGTTTGATATGGCGATTACCAGTGATGTAAATGAAATAAAAGAGAAAACGAAAGAAAATAGAAAACTTAATAGAGAATATTATGAAAACATGACAAGTGGAATGTTAAATAAATATTATGACTTACATGTTTTCAGAAATACAAATGATATTAGTTTATCTCATCATGTTTTATGTTCATATCCAGTAAAAATATATAAACATGTAAAACTTGTACATGTAGAAGGATTAAGAGAGGGACAGGCATATTTTATTACAGACGATGGATCATATTTGATGTTACCTTGGTGCTATATCATTTCAATGGCTCCAAGTTTGAATAAAGAAAAATGAAAAATATGAAGTTGATGTTTGGAGGTGATAGTACATAAAATTTGAAACAAGTAAAAAGATAGATAAATGGGTAGAGAAACACAGAAAACAAGGTTGCGTATCTCATGCAACAGCAGGTGAACAGTTTGTATATGAATTTTTACCAAGTGGTATTGTTACAGTAATAACAGTTAAATGTATGTGTTGTAAAAAAGAATTTACTGATTATGTAGATTGAGAAAAGAAAAGGAAAATAATATTATGGGACTAAATTGTAAAAAACAAATAGGCAAAATGAAAAGTGTCATAAGAAAGTTAGAGAATCAATTAGCTGAGGAGGCGAAGCTACAGAAAGAGAAGAAGAGTAAGAAAAATAACAAGTAATTTAAGTTCAAATAGAGAATAACAAATCAGACACATTCATAAGTAACAAGTAAACATTTCGCACGGTTATCCGTAGACAATTCCAATATTCACAATTGAACAGTTATATTCGTTTTGGGTGGTAAACAGCATACCCTTGGTTAAATTACGTCAAATTTAGCCATAAACCACTGATTAACATAGATTTTATATAGATTTGTTCTAACCTAATCTCTATGTTCCAGTCCTGTGTGGACTGTTGAAGTTATATAAGGTGCAAAATATCAATTGAATTTATAGGAGGAAACAAAACTTAATGAATTTTGAAATGATTGGGAAGATTAGTCTTGGAAAAGAGACAGAAAAATTTAAACCATATAGTGAACATACATATGATTCTGGTTGGGTAAAGAGAAAAATTATGTTCAATACAATTTGTGGCGATAACAGACATTTTCTTACTGTTGATGCTGGTTCTTTTGCAGATGGACATGGTGATGTTTACACATTCAGCAAAGGATCAGTTGATGAGAGTGGTAATAAGGTAAAAGGTGAGTCTTTAAAAATTCCATTTAAAGACAGACTTACATCTCCAAAACTTGCAGAAGTGGCAGAGTTTAAAAAGTTTATCTTTGATTTAGAGAAACCTAATAGACGCTATAAATTGGAAAAGGCTGCTGAAAAAGTAAAGGAAGGTACAAACCTTACTGATGAGGAATTAAAAGAACTTGGCATTGAGAACGAAGCAGATATCAATGATGCACTTGATAAGAGTAATAAGAAGCGTCACGAGTTTATTTCAGAATGGGATTTTGCAGAGTTTATTAAGAAAGTAATTGATAGTGGCAAGTATTCTGATAAAAAGTTCTATATTAAGGGCAATGGTGACTATTCTTATTCTGATAATAAACAACAGATATATGAGTCATATGTTCCTCAGAGAATCTATCTTGCGGATGATGATGCAGACGAATATTCAACAGCTACTATCAAGATGATTTTTAATTCCAATAGTCTTGATGACATGAGTGTAGAAGAAAAGGGCAAGTATTATGTAAATGGTTATATGTTTGAGTATGACCGTAATCGCAAGAGCAATATTCCGGTATCAGTTACATTAACAATTCCTGTGTCCGCTGATGATGCAGATGATAAGGCAAAGAAGAAAGTAGAAGCAATCAAACATAAATTCATGGTAGATGATGATACATATAAGGAACTTGGTGTAGAAGTCAATATGCTTAATGGCGCACAGAAAGTAGAGATTACTGATGATATGCTTACCGATGAGCAGAAAGAAGATCTGGACTGCGGCTTAATTACTCTTGATGATATCCGCGCTGATTTGGGCGGTTCTGTATATGGTGATAGAGTTCAGGAATATCAGTTTAAGAAGATTGCAAGAGGATATACAAAAGGACGCATTGATACAATCTATACAGATGATGATATGGTAATTAAGCCTATTGAGGAACAACTCCCTGAAGGTACAGAAGATTTATTTGACGATGATGAACTGTAAAATGGATTGGGCGAAAGCCCTTTCTATTTGATAAATATTATTCAAAAAGGAGATATTTTAATGGCATACGGTAAAAGAAATAAGATTAGTGATAAATTACAGGATTATTCAGTTTGTGTTTTAGGTGAAAGTGGTATCGGTAAGACAACTTTAATGGCAGAAGTTTGTGAAAAAGAGTTTGGATATGACGGATATATGATTTTCAATGCAGGTAAAGAACAGGGTATTGATTGTATTGATGATGCTCACTATGAGGATATTGAAAATTGGAAGAAATTTGATGCAGTTGTAAAGGACATTGTTAAGAATAAAAGAACTGATTATCCAGATTTAAAGGTAGTTGTTTTTGATACATTAGACCAGATTATTGAAATTACAGAACCAGAAGTTATCAGACTTTGGAATGTGGAAAATGTAGGCAAGAAGGATTTCTCTCCAGCAAAGACAATCAATCAGTCTTGGGGTGGATTCGGTAAAGGCGAAGATAAGGTAATTGAAATTATTCTTAACAAAGTGTGGGAACTTTTACAGGTCGGCGTAAGAGTTTGGTATACGGGGCATGTTAAGACTAGAGAGATTATTGATCCAATTACCAATCAGACATATACATCACTCAGCACAAATATGATGCAGAAGTATTTCAATGGATTTAAGACAAAGATGCATGTAGTCGGTGTTGCTTGCATTGATAGAACTATTGAAACTGAGACAACTGGCAGAAAGAACATTGTAACAAAGAAAGATATTACAGTTAATAAGATTAAGGAAGAAAGACGTAAGATTGTGTTCAGAGATGATTCTTATTCTGTAGACAGTAAGAGTCGATTAAGTAAGATTGTTGAAGAAATTCCATTGGATACAGATGCTTTCTTAAATGCATTAAAGGATGCTATTAAGGATTCAAAAAATAAGACACATCCTGTTTCTAAGCCAATAGCTAAAACTAAAAAGAAAGCAGAACCAGTAGCAGAAACCATTGATGATGAAATTGATAACGATATTGATTCTAACGTAGAAGAAAATACAACCGATATGACATCCGATTATCCAGAAGATTTAGTTGGTACAATTCGAGTAATGTTCAAGGATTGTTCTGACAAAGATTTAAAGGCAGAAGTTAAGGGAATTATTTCACAGTATGGCAAGTTGAATGATTGTGATGAGGATGCTTTGAAGGAAATCTATGATAAGTTGAAGTGATTTTCATTATTAAAAATACAGCCGGAGTGGTCTTGTGACCACTTTGGCTATTATAAAGGAGGTGTCAATGGGATATAAAGCAAAATGTAGATATTGTGGCAAAAGCATTGACGCGAATAATGCATATAAAATTGTTTTAGGGAAAACAAATAAATATTACTGCAATGAAGAAGAATATAACATAATACATAAAGCACAACAGATTAAGGAGAATACATATAACCTTATTTATGAAATTTTTGGGCGAAGGATAACAAATACAATTCTCTATAAAGAAATAAATGAATTATCTTCGGTATATTCATTTGAAAAAATTGAAGTGTATCTGTCAAAAAACAAAGAGTATCTAAGTAACATCATGCAGAATAAAACATTTCAGAATGAATATGCACAGATACGATATTTTTCAGCAATATTAAAAAATAGTTTGACAGACTATAAATATGAGAAAAATGAGAAGATAAATAAGAATATTGAAATAGATATGCCATCATACAAATTTAAAAGAAAGGCAAGTAGAAAATCATTAGCAGAATATGAACAGGAAGCAGGTGATGAAGAATAGATTTCATTTCAGGTATTACAGAAAAATATCCTAAAGAGTTATTAAAGGGAAGAATTGAAATAGAGGGCAATGTAATTAGCTGTATGTTCAAAGATATGCTTCTTTTAGATGATTTAGAATTAAAAAAGGAAGATTTTATTACTAATGACGGTAGATTCTATTTTGGATTACTTACTCAATTGAGGAAGAAAGGTTTCTATTCTTTAGATGAGATTACAATATTGTCAAATATGAATGATGAAGTCATTGAACGATATGAAGTGTGTGGTGGATGGGAGAGTATTCAGCATCAGATTGACATAATTAATGATAAGAATTTTGATACATATATTGATATCCTTTATCGTGAAAATATTATGCTGCACATGTATGATGATGGAATTGATCTATTACATACTGTTGATGTAAATTGCAAAAAAGTAATCTTACTCAAATTATTCAGAAAAATGAGTGCTGATTCTGTTCAAGACTGGTGGGATGCACGTATTGCTTCTTATGGGATGGGCTATTCAAGTAAAATTCTTGAAGAGGAAGAGATAGATTTCGATGATGAATTTATTGATAGTTGTGAAGAAGGATTGGAAAATGGTGTTCCATTTGACATAGCCGGTTATGATGTAAACGGAGAAGAGATAAACTGTTTTCCATTTTTGGCACGTCAAACAATGGGGTTACTTGAAGGTACATTAACAATGTTGGCTGGATTTTCTTCAGCAGGTAAATCAACATGGTTCGTTACTGTAATTATGGCACTTCTTTTTCATGGAAAAAAAGTTTTGATTATCTCTAATGAGGAGAGAGTTAAAAAGTTCAAGGCTAAATTTATGGTATGGCTTTTGGGTAAGAGAAATAGATATTTCAAATTATCTAAGAGTAAATTCTTGTCAGGAGATATTAATGAAGAAAGTAGAAAGCAATTAACCGATGTACAAAAATTTTGGAGAGAAAACTATAAAGGCAAGTTGAAATTCATTTCTATTACTGATGCAGATATGTCTGTTGTAAAGAAAAAAATTCGTGAAAATACTCTTAGATATGGTTATGATACTGTACTTTATGACACATTTAAAATCCAAGAGAAAGACTTTTCAGGTCAACGACAAGACCTTGCATTGGTCAGAGATAGTCGTGAATTAGATAAAATAGGAAAGAAATACAATTTAATTATGCTTGCATCTGTACAGTTGGCAGAATATATGAGGGGAAAGTTGTTTCTTGATAGTAGTGTCTTATCGAATTCTAAGCAAATCAAAGAAATTCTTGAAGGGCTATTCCTTATGAGAACAGTATATGATGAAGAATTGGATGAAAAGAGCAAGTATTACTGCCAACCGTTTAGATTGAAAAAGGTTGAAGATAAATGGATAGAAGAAGAATATAAACCAGATAGAAATGCTGTTTGGAGAATATTGTTTGTAGAAAAGACGAGAAATGGTAGAAATTCATCTGATACTGGATGTGCTTACCTTTTAAAATATGACGGTGATCATTGTATTTTCAGAGAAGTCGCACAGTGCCGTCCCAAACATGGAGAAATACGATAATTTATAAGATTGGTGGTGAGAATTGTTGTTAAAAGAAATTAAAAAAGAACTACTTGATAATCCTAAGAAATTAAAGGAATTATTGGAGTATTTTAATTTCTATAATATTCACCTCCATCAATCTTATATTTCGTTTGGCAGAGCACAAGATACATCAAAAAAATCCATAGTTATCAGACTAATTAAAAACGATTATCTATACATTGTTGATTATGCCAGAAACATTAACAAAGACATTTTTACATATATCAGTGAGCAACGATTAGTAGATTTCAAAGACATAATCGTTGCTGTAAGAAGAATCCTTAATATAGATGACTTCAATTTGCTAAATGAATCACATGGTATTTTTGGTGGGTTTTATGAAAAGATTCGGAAAAGAAATGAATATACAATTCGTACTTATGATGAGTCTATGTTGGATAAATATATTCCTTTGGCAAATAAGAGATTTATAAAGGATAACATTTCTATTACTACACAACAGTTTTTTGGCATTAGGTTTGACGTTGAATCACAGGGGATTGTTATACCCATTTACAATCAAATTGGAGAGCTAATTGGAGCAAAAGTCAGATGTAATTATGAAATTCAAGATGGTGAAATGAAATATTATTATCTAATACCATGCCAAATGTCACAGACACTATATGGATATTCTCAAAATTATAATTATCTGGTAAACAATGTAATTTTTATTTTCGAGTCTGAGAAAGCAGTCATGCAATGTTTTTCTTATGGAGTAAGAAATTGTGTTGCTCTAGGAAGTGGTTCTATTAGCCGTAAGCAAGTACGGATGCTACTTGAATTAAATCCCCAAAAGATAATCTTTATGCATGACGTTGGATATGACGTAGAGAATATATTAAGGAATATAAATATTGTAAAAAATTATTCCAGGTTTTCAGAAGTTGAATTGGGATACTGGGACTACTTTGACAGATTATATGATGACAAAGTTTCTGCATCCGATTTAGGAAAGAAAGAACTTCTACGGATTATAGACACTGAAATAAAAATGATTGGAGATGACGAGGACGAAGAAGAATTATAATATTTTAGCTGATTGCAGAGGAATGTATGAACAAGAAATTATAGATATTATTTTAGAGAATCGTGGGATTAAGGATGTTGATCACCTTTTAAATCCAAGAGCAGAAGATTTATTACCATTAGATTCCTTAATGAGAATAGATGATGCAAGACAGATTATAGAAAACGGGATTGATAATAATAAAAATTTTGGTATTCATTGGGATGTGGATACTGATGGAGTTTCGTCTGGAACTATTATGACAAGGTATCTGAGAAATTATACTGATAAAATTTCTACTTATATTAATATAGGAAAAGCTCATGGACTAATTGAGCAAGATTTAGAGCAATTTAATGATATTGATATTCTTGTTATTGTAGATAGTTTAGATAAAGATACGAGTCGATATGAAGAATTACATAATAAAGGTATTCAAATTATTGTTCTTGATCACCATACAATAGATACTAATGTTGATTATGACAAATATGTGACGTTGGTAAGTTCGCAAAGAAAATATGATAATAAAAATTTATCAGGAGCAGGTGTGGTATGGAAATTTTGTAAATACCTAGATGAATATTTTATGAATGACTATGCAGATGAATATATAGATTTAGCTGCTTGTGGTATTTTAGCAGATGTCTGTGATGTGTCAGAGGATAGTCAAGAGAATAGATATATTGTAAGCGAAGGCTTAAAGAATTTAAAAAATCCGGCAGTTAAAAAGATTATTGGTAGTTATGAATTTAATAGCAAAGCTATTTTGTTCAGTGTAGCACCTTTGATAAATGCTTGTTGTCGTATTGGTAGAAATAATATTGCAATGCAGTTATTTTTATCTGATGAAAATAAAGAAGTTTTGGCTCTGAAAAAGCAGTTAGAAGAGTGTAAAGAGATTCAAGCAAATGAATTGGAACGAATTTTACCAAGTGTATATGAGGATTTTGATTCACAGAATGGAGAAGTATTATATACGTTCATTGATACTGAATATGGTATTGGTGGTGTTATTGGGAACAAATGCTTAGAAATCTACAACAAGCCAATGTTTATCTTGAAAAATTGTAAAGATAAGTATTGCGGTTCAATGCGTTCTGTTGGTTATGGAGACTTCATGGCATTGTGTAATAACACAGAATTAGCAGTATTACATGGTCATGAACAAGCTAGTGGTATCGAGATTGAAAAGGGTAAGTTTGAAGAATTTATCAGTATGGTAAATCAGCAGTTATCTAATATGGAACAAACAACTTCGGATGAAATTGATATTGATTGTGAAATAAATATAGAAGATATAACTAGAACATTGGTTGATAAAGTCAAAGAAATTAATAAGATTAGTGGTGCAGGTTTCAAGCCAATAGCATTTAAAGTAGTTAATATTGATGAGTATGGTATAGGAAGTTTTAAACAAGGAAAACATCTTGTGATTACTCCAACAGATAATATTCAGTTAATTGAGTGGAATACAAAAGCTGATTATGAGGAATTAGAAGATGATGCTTTAATGAATGAACCGATTGAAGTTATAGGAGAACTAGATTCGGGATTTTTTGCAAGAAAGTATATGTTAAAAGTAATTATTTCAGATTTAAAGGTAGGTGTAGCGTAATAGAATATTTAGAACTAATAGAGAAAATTATTCCAACATTGAATTTTAATTTTCCATATTCAGCAGACGAATATGCCAAAAATCTGTATCTTGAAAATTATCATTGTCATAAAGATTTTAGTAATACTTCTACGCCAGATTGTGCAGAATCTATTGAAAATTATGCAAAGAGAGTACACGAATTTAATACAAAGTGTTTGTTTTCTGGTGAACATGGATCACAAGGTAATCAATTTCAAGTATATAAAGTATCTGAAAGTGAGAAATTAAAGTATATTCATTCATCAGAAGTTTATTGGGTAAAAAATAGATTAGAAAAAGATAGATCAAATTGCCACATGATTATTGCAGCTAAAAATGCTGAAGGCAGGGGTGATATTAATTTTGCTTTATCTATTGCGAATGAAGATGGCTATTATTATAAACCAAGAATTGATTTGG
>OOIH01001017.1_pt1 | contig 12348 bp, 23 predicted proteins | sample 1691801 | NCBI WGS metagenome assembly OOIH01 (sample SAMEA1061690, study PRJEB22710) | metagenome
GATATCACGTACACAATCTGGATTTAGTTTCATTTAATTTGCCCCCTTTTTCCCATAGTGTACCACGAAAATTGAGGAGGCGCAAGGACGGAGCAGGATGCCGGCCAGCCCAGCGCATAGGAAGGATGCGAAAGGAACGAAAGCTGGACAACCCATCTCTCATAACTATGGAACAGTTTAAGGAGGCAGTTTTATGAAGAATGAAGAGTTGAACATTTTTATCAAGGCCTCGCTGTTCCTGTACACAGCTGCGCTAAAAAGAGAAGGCATTAAGGCTGATTTGAAAGTGGAGGATCCTTTGAATGATGAAAAACTAAGGAGGTGACACCATGCGAGGGCTTTTGCGGAGCAAGGCCCGTGCCGCGATGCGGCGGGCGGGCTACACCCGGCTGAACAAGCCGACCTACAACCAGCAGGGGCGTGGCCCCAGCGTCTTTGCCCAGCGGTGGCGGGAGTTCTGCTGACAGCAAAAGCCCCGCCCGGGTGCAACCGGGCGGGGCGGACCGAAAACCCTACGAAATCGGCCTGTGACTTGATTATAAGCGACAGGGCCGGAAAAATCAAGGAGGAAATTATGTTTTTTCGCAGATATTCAGAAGGGATCAACGTACTTCGATTAGGCTATGATTTTTACGCAGACATAGCAGAACGGATTGTGGAAAATCGGAAAAAGGTTGGATTGACCCAAGAACAGTTGGCAAAAAAAACTGGTATTCCCCCAAAAAGGCTTTGTGGGTATGAGCAAGTTAAAGTCCGAATTCGGCTGGACGATCTGGATAAGTTATCCAAAGTGCTTGACGTGACTACCGACTATTTGATTGGCGCGGAGTACGACGACCCTGATTGTGGAGATTGCCTTTACGAAGTCTGGAATGAACGTTTTGAAGTAGAGAGCGGTAAATTTAATCTTATGTTCTCCGGTTCAAGTCCGCAGATGGCATTTCTAAAAGCCCATAAATGGTCGATTGACGCAGGAATTATCTGGTTTGAAGCTAGGGACCGTGTCCGTATAAAGCTTATTGGTGTCCCGGTCAGAAAGGCTGATTATGCCATGCTTAGAAATCGTGAAGCTGAATACAGTGATGAGGTATTGCCAAATTGAGACAAAACTCCATTGGATTAATTGATATCCACTGAGAAAGGAGGAAATCATGAACAAATTAAACGACTGCCCACCCATGAGCCGGACAGACGAAGGGAGAAAATATGAAACTTTTACTAGGCGGCTCCCCCTGTACCCACTGGAGCATAGCGCAGACCAAAAACCGGGAGACCGAGCCGAAGGGCCTGGGGTGGGAACTGTTCAAAAACTACCTGATCCCCCTGGAGAAGTTCAAGCCGGACTTTTTCCTGTATGAGAACAACAAAAGTATGTCGGGGCCTATCAGGGATCAGATCACGCGGGAGTTAGGCGTGGAGCCGATCCTGATCAATTCCGCCCTGGTGAGCGCCCAGAACCGCCAGCGCCTATATTGGACCAACATTCCCGGCGTGGAGCAGCCGGCGGACAAGGGAATCTTTCTGCGGGACATTCTGGAAAGCGGCTTACCAATGCGAGAAAAAGCCTATACATTGAAAGCGACAATGTGCAATCAAAACGGACCATCCAATATCTTGAGAAGTATTGCAACAAACGGGCATTTTTCTGCTAATGGTGTAGCAGAGCCGGTGAGGATCGGGACCATAGAAAGCAACGCCAAAAACGCGGATTTTGACAGCCAGCAATATCGGGTATATTCGCCGGACGGTAAAAGCGTGACCCTGTGCGGCCAGGGCGGTGGCGTGTGGGCAAAGACTGGACTTTACGCCGTGCCCACCGACTGTCCCGCCCTGCGGGTGGAAGAGGCCACTGCAAAAGGCTACACCGACATCCTCCCCGGCGAGTGCGTTGACCTGACCATGCCCAACAGCAAGACCCGCAGAGGCCGCGCCATGAGTGAAAAGGCGAACTGCCTGACCACATACTGCCAGTATTATCAGTATTGCGGGACTCTGGACAGGCCCATTTACGAAGTCCGCGACGGACAGATTACGATAAAAGGCCAGCAGTACCCCATCAAACTGGTGGACGGCTACTATATCATCCGCAAGCTGACGGTGCGGGAGTGTATGCGCCTCCAAACGGTGCCGGAGGGCTTTGTGTTTCCCGTGTCGGACACCCAGGCGTATAAGATGCTAGGCAACGGCTGGACGGTGGACGTGATTGCCCACATTCTCCACTATGCGCCGGGTATCACAACCGAGCCGCTGGAAGTGCTGTCCATGTATGACGGTATGAGCTGCGGACACCTGGCGCTGGACAAGCTGGGGGCACGTATCGCCCGCTACTACGCCACCGAAATCGACAAATACGCCATCAAGACTACCCAAACAAACTTTCCCGACACGATTCAATTAGGAGACGCTTTTCAAGTACGGGATGACGGGTGGAAATTACCAGAGGAGGCAATATGGACAAATTAACAGACAGATCGCCCCTGAGCCAGACGGACAAGCTGTGTCTGATTGCACTTGCCGGGTGCTTCCTGGCCCCGAATCTGGCGGTGTGGGCGATGGACACAGCGGCCATCCGGGCCGCAGAGGTGGACAAGCCCCAGGTTGAGGTGGTGGAGGTGGATATTGTTCCGCCTATCGACTGCACACCCCTTGCAGAGGCTATGGAAGCCGTGAAAGAGGACCCCTACCGGGAGGACATCCCGCTGAGCCGGGAACTGCAAGCGGTGCTGAGAGAGTCGTGTGAGGTCAACGGAGTGGCCCTCTGCGACGCACTTGGATTGATTGAGGTAGAAAGCGGGTTTCAGGTGGACGCCGTCAGCCGGGAAGGATGCTTTGGTCTTTTCCAGCTCAACCCCAAGTATTATCCATCAGACCTCACACCCGCCGAGAATATCCAGGCCGGGGTGGCTCATTTGGCAAGTCAAATCAAGCGGTACGATGGAGATATTTCGGCGGCACTGCGCGCTTACAATAAAGGTTATGACGATGGCGACAGACGGTACGCTAGAGCCGTTCTGGATGCCTCAGAGAAATGGGGGAAAGGCTAATGGTTACCTTTAAGGGAACCGACAAAGACATGAAATGCCATGGAGGTTTTCAGTACGAACTTGAGAAGACCTATATGGACGATGGCGCAATCCGTTGCGGGAATAAGGGATTCCACTCCTGTGAAGTCCCAATGGATGTATTGACATATTTTCGGCCTTCCGAAGGGAGACGCTTTTTTTCTTGCGAAGCTGACGGAAGAATCGACCGTTGCGATGAAGATAGCAAAATTGCGTCCAGCGAGCTTACCCTGAAAGCGGAGATTGGATTAGTAGGTCTAATCAAAGCCCAAATTGAGTATGTGAAAAAGATTGCGAAGCAAAATTTTGCCCAGGGGGACAGGGGCCACGCCGCCGCACAGGGTAACAGTGGCCACGCCGCCGCCCAGGGGGACGAGGGCCACGCCGTCGCAGAGGGTAAATGGGGCCACGCCGCCGCACAGGGTGACAGTGGCCACGCCGTCGCACAGGGGTACATGGGCCATGCCGTCGCACAGGGTAAATGGGGCCACGCAGAAGTACATGGAGAAAATTCTATTGCTGCGTCATTTGGGATTGATGGGACCGCGATGGCTGAGAAGGTAGGATCGTGGCTTACGGTCTATGAGTGGGAAGAAATCGATGGAGAATGGGAAATCAAGGATGGAAAATGCGTTCGGGTCGACGGGGAGAAGATCAAACCGAATGTCTGGTACAAGCTGGAGAACGGCGAATTCGTGGAGGTGGAGGAATGATGTACCCCACCAATCCGACCGGGTATTTCAACGTCCCGGAGCCGCCGCTGGAACCGCCTGACTGCTGGGAACCAGAACCCACTCCGCCTCCAGAGCCTAAACTATTTCAGCCACTGGAGCAATACACGCTTTCCGAGATAAAGGAATATTGCGAAGCGTGGGAAGACTGTCCTCAAAATAGCAGATGCGCGTTTTACAAATTTTGCGGGGTGTGTCCTTGTGAATGGGCTGATATTTAAGGAGGATCAGTATGACATTATATGAAATCGACCAGCGGATCACTGAACTTGTGGACCCAGAGACCGGAGAATTGCTGGATTTTGACGCATTCCAAGCCCTTCAGATGGACCGTCAGGAAAAAATTGAGAACGCCGTTTTGTGGTACAAAGACCTGACTGCCCAGGCAAAAGCCATTAAGGAGGAGGTTGAAAACCTGACTAAGCGCGGCAGTTCCATTCAACGGCGCGCTGAGGGTTTGCGCGGATGGATTGCCCTGGCACTGAATGGGGATAAGTTTTCAACACCCCGGTGTACGGTGACTTATCGTACCTCGAAATCCCTGGAGGTAGAAGATGCCAAACAGGCCTCCCAGTGGCTGGAGGAAAACGGCTTTGTGGATATGGTGGTTCAGTCTGACCCGAAGCTGGACAAGCGGGCGGTAACGTCGCTGATACAGCAAGGGGTTGATGTCCCTGGGGCCAAGATTGTGGAGCGCAAATCCACGCAGGTGAGGTAGAAAAGTGGAAAAATTAGAAATTTACGAAAAAGTACGGTCTGTACCTGATAACGCAAAAAAGCCTATACAGGCCGGCCGCCTTAAAGGGATGACGGACATAAACCCCATATGGCGGATTAAGGTTTTGACAGAAACCTTCGGGCCGTGTGGGTTTGGCTGGCGATACGTTATAAAATCCCAGCGCCTGGAACCTGGAGCAAACGGCGAGATTGCCGCCTTTGTTGATATCGACCTTTATTACAAGGTTGGAGAAATCTGGTCTGAACCTATTCCCGGAGTTGGCGGCGCTTCCTTTGTCGCCAAGGAGCGCAATGGCATGTATACCTCGGATGAGTGCTTTAAGATGGCGCTGACAGATGCTTTGAGCGTTGCCTGCAAATCTCTTGGTGTTGGTGCGGATGTCTACTGGGCTGCGGGCCGCTCCAAATACCCAACCCAGATCCCGGAGGGCGATCCACCTCCTAAGACCCCGAATGCAGAGCAAAGCGCTAAGCCAGGCCCCCGCATCCCTCCAAAGGAGGACGCCCCCGCAGTTTGTGAAGCCTGTGGGAAAAGAGTGGCGGACTATTTTGACGGGAAACAGCTCATTAAAGCCGCAGACCGAGCAAATATAAGCAAACAGCGATTCGGGAAAATTCTGTGTGACCACTGCGCACGTGAGGCGATGAAATGACTCTGACCTTTACTGAGGCCCGTATCCAGAACGACAACGGCGTTTGGCTGTGCCTAAAGGTGAACGAGCCCGCTATGGCCCGGAAATTCGTGCTGGAGATGGCGAAAAAGGTGTACTTGATTACCATCAAGCTGTTTCGCAAGAAACGCAGCAACGACGCTAACGCCCTTTATTGGGAGATGTGCGGCCAGCTGGCCCGGGCAACCAACGACACCCCTGACAACATCTATCTGCGGCACATCCGGGATATCGCAAATTACGACACTCTCTGCATGATGACAGAGGCAGTGCAAGACTTCGAACGACGCTGGAAAAACGGACACAAGGGGCGCTTGATTGAGACCAGAGAATCCAAACTTCCCGGATGTACCACCGTTCTGGCCTACTATGGCTCCAGTGACTTTGATACGCGGGAGATGAGCCGCCTGATCGACAACTGCCTCCAGGACTGCCAGGCCGCAGGGGTAGATACCACACCGCCTGACAAAATATCACTGTTATTGGAGGAATGGGGCCGTGCATAGACAGACAAAAGCAACCTCTATCCCGGCCTCTGTAAAGTCGGCTGTCGCCCTCCGTGATTGCGCTGGAGGGCACCCAGCTACCTGTATTCTCTGCGAGGCTCCCGGCAGCCCACACTGCCATGTAGTACGTCGCTCACAGGGTGGTTTAGGAGTTGAGCGGAACATCGTCACACTATGCGACCCGTGTCACAGAGCTTTTGATGAGGGAGAGTGTCTGGAACGCTTAGAACCGCTTGGATTCCACTCCCGGCAGGACATCAAGGATTTTATCTATGCGTACATGAAGGACCACTACCCTAGGTGGACGCCTGAGAGCGTGAAATATCACAAATGGGAGGAATAAAGATGGCTGAATACATTGAGCGGGAAGCGCTCCTCGAGAAACTGGCAGAGCATGATCTCTGCTTATGCGTAAGTGAATCAGATATAAAAAACATACCCGCCGCCGACGTTGCCCCGGTGGTGCATGGGCGGTGGAGGTGGGTTGGTGAGTGCGGATTTAACGACTGCTATATTTGCTCTGAATGCGGAAAAATTGCAATGAATGATAGCAACTACTGCCCCAACTGTGGAGCCAAAATGGACAAGGAGGCCACCGATGAATCTTTACCCAACAACTTGTAACCTATGTGGCGGGCATGTTGTATACACCAGCAACGCAAAAATCTACGGGAAGGAATACGGTAGCGGACGCTGCTATCTCTGTAAAAATTGCGGAGCCTACGTTGGAACCCACAAGCCCCGCCCCCAGGAGGCTATGGGCCTGTTGGCTGATTCGGAGATGCGGGAACTGAAAAAGGCATGCCACGCGCTTTTTGACCCTCTTTGGCAAGGAAAGCCAAAGGCGCACAAGAAGCGAAACGACCTCTATTACTGGCTTTCCACTCAGATGTACATTCCGCGAGAAGAGTGCCATTTTGGGTATTTCGATACTGGGAGGCTGAAAACGGCGCTGAAAATCCTCACTAGGGTACAGGACAAGCGGATGTGCTACGACAAATACGGACAGATATTTTTTGAGGAGGCCACCGATGGAGACTAAATGCTGCGGGACGTGCAAGTGGCACGAATGTGAGATGGATGATAGTTGGATTTGCTTCAACAGTGACAGCGAATATTGCGCAGACCGGACGGACTACGGCCACTGCTGCGAGGAATGGGAGGAACAGACATGAACACCATCTACAAACCGAAGGGCGCGGCGGCGCACATCAAGGACAGCCTGCAGGCAGAAATGGAGAAAGTATGACGAACAGAGAGCAGGTCGCATGGTCGTTTGGTTTTGGGGATTACGATGACCGCGATGTATCGGAAATTGTTTCCGAGATGCTAGATGCCGCAGGGGTGGCTTACTTGGACAGTGCGGACCAGGCCAGACTTGAAAAGTGGTTCGGCTTGGATTGCGAACCAGAAACAAACAACTGGGGTATTTTGGAGGATCGATAATGGACTGGACACCCCTTGACATCACAATCCCCGCTGACCGCGAGGCGGTGGCTCTTGCCCTTTACCGGGCCAGGTACACCGTCCGCCAGAGGAAGCGGAAGGATGGCAACAAGACCGTGATCTACATTTAGTACAGGAGGGAATGAAATGCGTGAAATCCTGTTTCGGGGGAAACAAGTTGGTGACGGTGAGTGGGTGGTAGGTACTCTGGTAAAAATGGGGCCTGTTGGCTATGTCTGCCACTTTATTCTTCCGGACTATGCAAGTGCTTTTTACGATATTGAGGTTGACCCCGCCACCGTGGGCCAGTACACCGGTCTGACCGACAAGAACGGTGTGAAGATTTTTGAGGGTGACATTTTGTCAATCGAAAACACACATCCGTTTAAGCCAGCTATCGAAATTGTAGAGTTTTCTAAAGTGAGATGGACCGCAGGCGTAATGGATTTGGACGAAATCCTTAATGGATGGCTGTGTACTATTATCGGAAACATCCATGACAACCCAGAACTCCTAAGCAAGGAGGAATCACAATGCTGAACAAGATTTTCATTATAGGCCGTCTCACCCGGGACCCGGAGCTGCGGCGCACCCAGACCGGCACCGCCGTTGCCAGCTTCACGCTTGCGGTGGACAGGGACTTCAAGGACAAGCAGACCGGCGAGCGGGCCACCGACTTCATTGACGTGGTGGCCTGGCGGCAGACCGCCGAGTTTGTCAGCCGCTACTTTACCAAGGGCCGCATGGCGGTGGTGGAGGGCCGGCTTCAAATCCGGGACTGGACGGACAAGGATGGCAACAAGTGCCGCTCCGCTGAGGTGGTGGTTGATAACGCCTATTTCGGCGACTCCAAGCGTGAGGGCGGCTCCGGCGGGCAGGAGAGCTATTCCGGCGGCTATGGCGGGTACTCCGCCCCCGCCGGTGGCTACCCCGCTCAGCCTGACCCGGACAGCGAGATTGCGGAACTGACCACGGATGACGGCGATTTCCCATTTTAAAGGAGCTGATAAAAATGTCGAGCAAGGACCCCGCGATCCTGTTCTACACATCGGATTTCTTATCAGGGGTAACCTTGATGAGTATGAAGGAGCGTGGGCAGTATATCACCTTGCTATGCCTCCAGAGGGAGCGCGGCCACCTAACCATGAAGGAGATGGAGAAAGCGGTCGGAAAACTGTCCGGCGAGGTGAAGGGGAAATTTGATTCGGATGAGGATGGACGTTTTTTTAACAGCCGGATGGAGAAGGAGATCAAAAAGCGGGAAGCGCATTCTCAGAAGCAGAGGGAGAATGTACAGAAGCGGTGGAACAAACGAAACAGTCATTCTGGTACACAAGATGGTAATACCACGGTATCTACCACGGTATTACCTTTAGGAAATGGAAGTGGAAGTATATATAACTCTCTCTGTCAAGGAGAAGAAGAGACTTCCTCCGCGCGCGAGGGAAAACCGGGCTGTCCGGACCTCGGACTGGGGCGTGTCATGACGCTGTACATGGACAAAATTGACCGGGACCCGAGCCCGGACAGCATGGATAAGCTGACCGGGTATTATCGGAATCTGGGTGAGGCGATGTGTGTCCGGGCAATCTACAGGGCTGTGGACGCGGGGGCCCGGAAGTGGCTCTACGTCCAGGGTATTTTCCAGAAGATTTTGAGCCAGGGAGTCAGGACCATCGAGGATTGGGACGCGGTAGAGGCAAAGCGCGAGAAAGAAAAGCGGGGAGGAGACGACGGCTATGAATACCTGTGAGAACGGCGCGATTTTGTTCCTGGAAGAGTTTGTCGACCCGGCACAGGAGCCCTTCGGGCTGTGGTGGTGCCAGGATGTGCTGGACATGGAGGCGGTGGCCGCCAACGCTGTGTACAAGGCGGCGGACGCGCCCTGGAGCGATATAAATTCCTGGTCAGACTGGCTGTCTCAATTTCCGTACATCCTGGTGGCTGTGCCGCCCGGACCGGCGCAGGACGAAATCTCGGAGGAGCTTTCCGCCCGGTCGCCGATCCCGGTGATGATACCGTCCGCAAAGTCGTTCTACGGGGCGGGGAGTATCCGGGAGCTGCGGGAAAACGTAGGCCTGGGGGCGGTTGACAAGCTGCTCCTGGACGCGGAGGAGGTCCCGGTATCCGGGCTTCTGAACATCGCGGAAATCAGCACGGAGAAAAAACGAAATTCCGTCCGGGTTGTCTCCGGGATACCGAAGCTTGACGGCGCGATTGGCGGGTTTTCCGGCGGGGCCCTGTCGGTCTGGACTGGGAAGCGGGGGGAGGGGAAATCCACCCTGCTGGGACAGATTCTGCTGGACGCGGTCAACCAGAATCACGTCATCTGCGCCTATTCCGGGGAGCTGCCAAAAGAAGATTTCAAGCTCTCTATGCAGCAGCAGGCGGCAGGCTATCTCAACGTGACCGAGACGACAGATCAGGCGTCCGGAAGAACGTTTTACACCGTGGACCGGCGCGTGGTTCCGGCCATTGACGAGTGGTGGGACAAACGGCTGTTCCTCACCGACATAGGGAGAAAAAGAGCCCACGAGGAGGACACGATCCTAAACCTGTTTGAGTACGCGAACCGGCGGTACGGCGCGGATGTATTCCTGGTGGACAACATCATGACCGCGAATCTTCGGGAGGAAGCGCGGTTAGGCTTCTGGCGGGCGCAGTCAGTATTTACCGGCCGGCTGGTGGATTTTTGCAAGCGTCTGAATGTCCATGTCCACCTGGTGGCTCACCCCCGAAAAACGGACAACAAAAAGTTTGATTCCGATGATGTGGCCGGGTCTGGTGATATTACAAACCGGGCGGACAATGTGTTCAAGGTCGAGCGGGTGAAGCCGGAGGATGAGGGCTGCGACGCCGTGGTGACAATCATGAAAAACCGGGAGTTCGGGGCCAGAGGGAAAATCAAGCTGGATTTTAACGAGCCGTCCCGCCGGTTTTTCCCCGCCGGGGGGAGCCCGGCCAAACAATACAGCTGGGAGGCGAAAATACGGTATGGATAAAGATCGGATCATCGATCTGGTAGAGTCTGTGATCTTGGACAAGTTGGACGAGGTGAATCGGTGCGCAAGATCAGAGGTCCGGGGGCGGATGGAGGAGATCGACGCCCTCACCGCCGCTTTAGATGTTTACCGGCAGACGCCGGACTGGACGGCGGCGAAAAGGCTGGTCCTGCCTATGACACTGCCCGGGCTGAACGACTACATAACGGCGGAGCGGTCCCACCGACAGAGCGGAGCCGCCATGAAGCGAAAGTGGCAGCGGGATGTGGCGCTGGTCATGCGGCAGCAGCTGCGCCAGCCTCTGCGGGAACCGGTGATTATGCGGTACACCTGGGTGGAGAAAGACCGAAAACGGGACAAGGACAACATATCCAGCTTTGGCAGGAAGGTTATACAGGACTCTTTTGTGAAGGACCTGAAAGCCTTGCGGAATGACGGATGGTCTAATATTGACAGCTTCACAGACCGCTTTATAGTGGACAAGTCCCGTCCCAGGGTGGAAATTGAGATTTTGGAGGCGAAATAAGTTAAAAAACATGGACATTAAATGCCGTAAAGGGAAGTATGAGCAATGGAGCAAATAGCGCTTTGGAAATCCACGCCAAAAGAGATAACGATGTATAATTGCGCAACTGACATCGTTCTGGACGGGCCTAAGAATGCGGAAATTCAGGCCACGATTTACAAATGCTATGACTACATACATGAGTACAGAAAAATACTCTGTGCAATCTCCGGTGGCTATGACAGCGACATTGTCCTGGACCTTGTGATCCGGTGCGGCGGAAAGGAAAAAACAGATTTTGTTTTTTACGATACCGGCCTGGAATACGATGCGACAAAGGATCACATCGCTTATTTGGAGTCGGTATATGGAGTAAAAATCAGATCAATAGAGCCAAAAAAGCACATCCCAACCTGTGTCCGGGAGTATGGAGTCCCATTTTGGTCCAAGTATGTCTCCGATATGATGTCTCGGCTCCAGCGCCACAATTTCCAGTGGGAGGATGGCAGCGTGGAGGAGCTGCTGAAGAAATATCCCCGCTGCAAGGCCGCGCTGCGCTGGTGGTGCAACGAGTGGGGAGATAAGTCAAGATTCAACATCAGTTACACGCCAGGCCTGAAAGAGTTTATCCAGCAATTTCCGCCCCCGATGCGAATTTCGGCGATGTGCTGCGAAAAAGCAAAAAAAGACCCGGCGCACGCGCTGGAGGACAGCGGAGATTATGGCCTAGCAATCACCGGGGTACGGAAACTCGAGGGAGGAAAGCGATCCACTACATACAAATCTTGCTTTGATGACGGTGGAAGCTGGGAGTTGTCACGGTTTCGGCCTATATTCTGGTGGGGAGACCCGGAAAAGGAAATGTATCGAAAGCACTACGGCATTGTGCGATCGGACTGCTATGAAGTCTGGGGGATGGACCGGACCGGATGTGCCGGGTGCCCGTTCGGCAAAGAGTTTGATGAGGAGCTAAAACGGGTGCAGATATTTGAGCCGAAGCGTTACCAGGCAATGTTGACCGTATTCGGGGAGAGCTACGACTACACCAGAAAATTCCTGGAGTTCCGGGAGAAAATGAAAATCAAGGAAAAACCGAAAGACAATAGGCAGACAAGGATAGAGGGTGTGTGACCGATGACCAGAGAAGAACGGCCCATAAATCCTTTCCGGAAAGGCAGCCGTGTCTGGAATATCATGGAGATGGCGATCCAGGAGCAATTTGACGGATTGCCTGGGATATCTGATTTAACATTGCATGACATAGCAGAATTGCTCGATACCTCTTGTTATGAAATTTCAGCTGATATTTATAAAATCAAAATAAAAACCGGGTACATTGTGCCGCACGTGAAGATGCCTGGAGGGAGGAAAAAGCGGAAGTGACAAACAAATTTCTTGAGCGGCTGAAACTTTTGAGCTTGAGGGGAGGATTGTAGGAAACGATGAAACTGTACGATAACGGCGCATATCGGGATGATTTCATGGAGCTGGTTTATTGCCTGCTTCATGGCGACGGGGACAATTACCGCGCAAATCAAATCATTGACGCATTTGATAGCGCCCCGGAGGTCGAAGCTGAACCGTTGCCGACCAACGACCCACTGACCCTGGAGGAGCTGCGGGGGATGGATGGGGAGCCAGTGTGGATCGTTCCGATGCGCGGAAGCGGCGGTTTCTGCACTTGGAT
>OOIH01000727.1_pt1 | contig 12326 bp, 13 predicted proteins | sample 1691801 | NCBI WGS metagenome assembly OOIH01 (sample SAMEA1061690, study PRJEB22710) | metagenome
ATTAATTTTTATTTTTTTATGGTCGAGCTCCCATGTTTTTCAGAAAATACCTAAACTTAAAGTCGGTTTCGTTTGACAGATGTTCTTTAATTTGCTAAAATACTCTTGTTTGTAATTATTTTATAAACCGCACTTGAGAGGTTTAAGAGCCTTTGATGGTCACCTTGCTCGAGGCGAGTCCTAAAAATTAACGATGGGAGGGAAAATAATGAAAGCTATATTCGTTACAGGTGGTAAACAATATTACGTTTCTGAAGGTGACGTTTTATACGTCGAAAAGCTAGATGCTGAAGCTGGTAAAGAAGTCGAATTCGACACAGTCATGATGGTAGATGGCAAGGCTGGTACTCCTTATGTAAAAGGTGCTAAAGTCGTTTGTAATGTCGAAAAACACGGAAAACAAAAGAAGATCGTCGTTTTCAAGTACAATCCTAAAAAGAAGTATCGTAAGACTCAGGGTCATAGACAACCATATACTAAATTAGTAGTCACTAAAATAGTAAAGTAGGCGTCTCATGATCAAAGTTAAAGTTAAACCTGATTTTATTAGCATATCTGGTCATGCCGATTACGATGAATACGGCAAGGACATAGTATGTTCGAGCGTATCTTCGATAGTTACGACCAGTGTCAATGCAATCATGCTCTTCGATAGTGAATCTATCAAGTATAATGTAAAGGAAGGTTTAGTAGAGATTAAAATAATTGAAAAAAAAGATAGTACAGAGAAACTTTTAAAGAATATGTTAAACATGTTCGAAGAGTTGTCTCGCGATTATCCCAAAAATATCAAAGTAGAAAGGTAAGTGAGATTACAGTGAATTTTATGAAACTTAACATCCAATTGTTCGCTCACGTCAAGGCCCAAGGTTCTACTCAAAACGGTAGAGATTCTGCCGGACGTAGATTAGGCGCTAAAGCAAGCGACGGTGAAACTGTAAATGCCGGAAGTATACTTTATCGTCAAAGAGGAACTAAGATTTATCCAGGAACAAACGTCGGAATGGGTAAAGATCATACTCTCTTTGCAAAGGTTACAGGCGTGGTCAAATACGAAAGACTAGGTAAAGATAAGAAAAAAGTCAGCGTTTACGAGAAGTAAGCTTGACAATATTTAAAATACAAGTATAATATAAGATGTATTTAAAGGAAAGCGATGTATCCACATCCACCCGAATTGCCGTTTTGAAGTTGGGCATTGGGTAAAAAGCCAAGATAGAGGAGTTATTAGGACTTCGAAAGCTTTTGAGTGGATGCATGTATTGTATTCACTTTTTATATGATTAATTGATGGAGGTGTGTATTTATAGCACATTTGAGAAAAGATGAACAACCTATTAATGAAAATATTAGGGTTCAAGAACTTATGGTAATCGGTCCGAATGGAGAGCAGATGGGAGTTAAGAAACTTGAAGATGCTTTAACTCTTGCAAATTATGCAGGGTTAGATTTAGTCCTCATGAGTGGAGATTCGACTCCTGCTGTAGGAAAGATAATGGATTATAACAAATTTCGTTATGAAAAGCAAAAGAAAATGAAAGAACAACAGAAGCGTCAAAGAGAGAACACAAAAGAGTTGAAAGAATACCGTCTGACGGCAAAAATCGACATCGGTGACTTCGAGACGAGAAAGAAAAATGCGAGAGAATATTTAGTTAAAGGTCATAAGGTTAAAGGTTCTATCAGATTTAAAGGTAGAGAGATGGCCCATACTGAAATCGGTGCCGAAGTTTTGAATAAGTTCGCATCTGAACTTTCCGATGTAGCAGACATAGAACAAAAACCGTTAATGGAAGGTCGTAATATGTCTATAATACTTGCACCAAAAAAATAAGAAGTAAATTAGGAGGAATTTATTATGCCAAAACAAAAGACGCATAAATCTACAAAAAAAGTGTTAAACGTTAGAAACAGTGGAAGTATCACTTATAAAAAATCTAACGGAAATCATAAGACTGCAAAGGATTCTAGCAAACAAGTTAGACAAAGAAGAAAAGCTGGTTCATTGAGCAAGGGAAATGCTCATAGATTGAAATCAGTAATCTAAGGGAGGTAAAAACATGACAAGAGTTAAAGGTGGATCTGTTGCAAAAAACAGAAGAAGAAAAGTTTTAAAACAAGCAAAAGGATATTTTGGAAGTAAACATAGATTATTTAAGACTGCTCAAGAACAAGTTTTTCACAGTGGTAAGTATGCTTATAGAGATCGCAAGGTCAATAAACGTAATTTCCGTAAACTTTGGATTACACGTATAAATGCAGGTTGCCGTGAAAACGAGATCAGTTACTCTAAATTTATGAACGGATTAAGTTTAGCTGGTATCGAGATCAACAGAAAGATGCTTTCTGAACTTGCTATCGACAATCCAAAAGCATTTACAGAGTTAGTAGAAACTGCAAAGACAGCGCTTAAGAATAAACCTGTTACAAAGGTTGTAAAAGAAGAAAAAGAAATACCTAAAAAAGCTAAAGAAGTCAGAGAAGAAGCACCAAAGAAAGAAGCAAAAGAAGACATCTCTAAGCTTACAGTTGCAGAATTAAAAGAACTTGCTAAAAACGCTGGCATCGAAAATTATACTAGCATGAAAAAAGCTGAATTATTAGATGCATTAAAGTAAAAGACTATAAGTCTCCATCGAGAGACTTTTTTCTTTACATTAAAAATAACTCATTTATTGAACTTGAATTAAAATTAAGTTATAATAAGTCTATAAGTAGAATAGAGGAAAAAATATTATGGTATTTCAAGTAAGAAAAGGAGACACTATTAAAGAGTATGAACTAATAGATGTCGACAGAGAGAAGTTAGAAGGTTTAAAGGCTGAGATTATGGATAAGTATAGTAAAGTTACGCATTGCGAATATATAGATCATTCTATTCCTATAGAGTCTAGTACGATCCATAATTTGAGCGTTGAACCGTTTCCTTATGAGGAGGGAGTGCCTTTATTTAGAATAAGTGTTGACATAGTTACGGTGCCACATGCAGTCGATGCAATAAACGGTGCATTGATAGGATCTGGAAAGGGGCTAACTGACCTGATGTCTTTGGATGCCATAAAAGATCCTCTCATGTCTGACGATATTTTGGATGAGTTAAGAAGTATTTCTAATCAGTATGCAGAGAACAGTTCTATAGAAGAGATAGTGGTTAAGGTTGTAAAACTTTCTAAAAAAGTGAAAGTGACAGATGAAGAAACTCAAGCTTTATATGATAACTTGAAGTCTTGTATTAAAACTAGAGTAAGGAGTATAGGATCTTTCCCTAAAGATCGCACGATGTAACGATTATTGAATTAATCGTTTTAATTTACTATAATTTTGTTAATAACTTTTTGAAATATGTTTTTCTTTTAGAGCTTTTTTCAGTTCATATGCGTTTAAACCGACGACTGCGCAGATATCTAGAATTTCACCTATGACGAGACCGTAAAGTCCGATGTGACATAGGCTAAACAACGCGATGGATATGGTCTTAAGGACGACGCCTAAGGTAGTCGCGCGGAAGGTTTCTTTAGTTTTTCCTAATGCCTGTAAAGTTCCCGACAAAGGACCTTCTAAGTTGTAAATCATAAAGAAGAAGGCGAGCACTTTTATATAGAGTATTCCGTCACTCGTATTATAGACGAGATTTAGTAAGAATTCGGGGAAGATGAACACTAAAGAGTTAGTTATTAATCCTAAAAGAAAGCTCAAAGTAAGCGACTGTTTCAGTCTTTTTTTGATGTTCGAAGTGTCGTTTTTTTCGTACGATTTGCTTACCTCAGGAACGAGAGCCGTACTTATCGCTTGTACGACGAAAGAAGGTATAATTAAAAGAGGTATTACGTAAGCGTTGTATATTCCATATTCAGTAGTTATAAAGGAGTTAGAATATCCTACGAGTTTTAGGACGTAGGTCAATATTACAGGTTCAAAAAAGTAAAAAATGTTTCCTATGATCCTTCCACCTACTGTAGGTATACATATATCCATGACTTCTTTGGTCGTCTTTATATCCGGCTTTAAATCTTCTTTTTTTATGACAAAGTTTCTTGGCAAGTAGAATAGGAATACTACTATAGATATGAGCTCAGATACTATGCTTAGAAGGATGTACCCGCATACGCCGTATACAGGGCCGTATTCTACCAGTTTTGGAAGAAAAAGAGCGATTATTCCGAGGCGAGCCAGTTGTTCTATGACGTTTGAAACTGTGTGAGGAAGCATCTTCTGCTTACCGAAGAAGTATCCTCTTAAAATGCTCGAGATCGATATGAATGGCAAGATTAAAGACATGGACATAATAGGATACATCGCATTAGGTTCGTCTAAAAGGGTGTATGAGATAAAATGGGCTGAGAATAGGATGATTATCATCATCAAAAGATTTAGAAACAATACTATCGGTGCGACTGAGAATAGGACTTTTTTTCCACGTTTTGTGCCTCGTGCGACGACTGTGCTTATGGCTAGAGGTAAACCTAACTGCGTTAAGGATATGACGAGAGAATAAGTAGGCATGATGAGACTATGTAGGTTTATTCCTTCTGTTCCGATTACTCTCGTAAATATTATACGGATTATAAACCCTAGACTCCTAGTAAGTAAAGAGCCTATGAGCAAAATAAAAGCACTTTTAAAAAATAGACTTTTTTTCATAGTGAAGTATATGCGATAATAAAGTTATTTTGAACTCATTTTCATAATTTCTGAGTAAATAATTTTGACTTAAGCATATCACTATGCTAAAATATTTTTGACAATTTAGGAGGTTTTGACGTGAATAAAAAATATACGATATTAAATGGGAACGTTTTTTTAATGGATCAGGATGGCAACATTTTAAGTAAGGAAGGAGCAGTTCTCGAAGGTGCAGTTTTTGTTACTGACGAAAACGGGGTAAGGGCAATACGAAATGGAGAAGATGTCGAGTCTCAATTAAAGATCGAGAATATGAACGAGAGAATACTAAATGACACAATCTCGCGTTATAATAACGAAATCGATGAGAAATTAACTTCGTTAGCTTCGATGAGAAAAAAACTGGAGAATGCTAAGGGCGGTTGTTATAAAGGTCGACTACTTATAGGTATAATAGTTTTGTTAGCATTTTTAGCACTAGGAGCTTTTGTAACTGGAGAAAGTTTTTATAGGCTGGATTTAATAGCTTCTAGTTGGGATATTATCAGTGCTTTAAAAACAGTCCCGAATCAATTTTTGACAATAGTTTCTATTTGTTCTATTCCTGGTATAATTTATTTTACATATATACTTTGTAGTTATTCTTTTGATAAAAAGAAAGCGAATCGTTTAGAAGGAAAAGTTTCTGCTTTACAACAAGAAGCAATGGAGTTAAAAAAAGAGAGAGACGAGATAAAACGCAATTTTGAAGCAAAAGAAACAGAGAATATCAGATTACAAGGAGAAATGCATTACTTGGATGGATTTAACCAAACATTTGAAGAGAGAGTAATGGCAAGGCTTTCGAGAATTCGCGAGTTAGAAGATTTTAAAAAAGAATTAACTGCTATTTTGCAGGACCAAGAATTTGAGAAACTTCTCATGAATGGCGGATTTAAACCGGAGGAAGTAGGAAAAATAAAAGAGTCTTTGGGCAAAAAATTGCTGATGCAACAAGTAGATAGTAAAAACGGTGAAGCGTGAGAATTTGACCTAAGAGTAAAATCGTGGTATAATTGTATTATCACGTTGAAGAAATACAAGTAGCATGAGCGGGTTCGTCATAGAGAGTCCATGAATGGTGAAAATGGATATGAATGTTCATGTGAATCTAATTTCTGAGTGCATTTAATAGATGCCGTAGTACCTGCGTTAAAGGTATGTGAGTTAAAAAATAGGATGGCACCGCGCGAATGCGCTCCTTATATGGAGTTATTGCGTGGTTTTATTTTGGAAAGGAAGAAGATATTATGATAGATATCGAGATTATAAGAAACAATAGAGAATTGGTGAAAGAGAACATCAAGAAAAAATTTCAAGATGAGAAACTTCCTCTGGTTGATGAGGTCTTTGATTTGGATAAGCAATTTAGAGAAGCTAAACTGGAAGGAGACAACCTTCGAGCAGAGAAAAATAGACTTTCTAGTGAAATAGGTGGTTTGATGCGCGAAGGAAAAAAAGAAGAGGCCGAAATTATCAAGGCAAAAGTTGCATCTAACAACGAAAGAATCGCTGAGTTGGAGAAAAAAGAAGAGGAAATATCTGAGATAATAAAAGAGAAGATGATGACGATCCCTCAGATCATCGACGAATCTGTTCCGATCGGTAAGGACGACAGCGAAAATGTCGAAATCGAGAAATTCGGAGAACCTGTCGTGCCAAGTTTTGAAATTCCATATCACGCTGATATATGTGAGGCATTAGGTGGTCTAGATAAAGATGCTGCTGGTCGTACGACTGGAAACGGTTTTTACTATCTCATGGGAGATGTCGCGCGACTTCACGAAGCAATGATAGCCTACGCAAGAGATTTTATGATAGATAAAGGTTTCACATATTGTATACCTCCATTCATGATAAGAAGCGACGTCGTTACAGGTGTCATGTCTTTTGCCGAGATGGATGCTATGATGTATAAGATCGAAGGAGAGGATCTGTTCTTAATCGGTACGAGTGAACACTCTATGATCGGAAAGTTCAAGGGTCAACTCATTAAAGAGGAAGAGTTGCCGATCGCGATGACATCTTATTCTCCATGCTTTAGAAAAGAAGTAGGGGCGCACGGTTTGGAAGAGAGAGGATTGTATAGAGTTCATCAATTCGAAAAGCAAGAAATGGTCGTTTTATGTAAACCAGAAGAATCTATGGAATGGTATGATAAAATGTGGAATGCATCAGTCGAATTTTTTAGAAATTTGGATGTGCCAGTTCGAACTTTAGAGTGTTGCAGTGGCGATTTAGCAGATTTGAAAGTCAAATCTTGCGACGTCGAGGCATGGAGTCCAAGACAACAGAAATACTTTGAAGTAGGTTCTTGTTCTACCCTAGGAACGGCTCAAGCGAGAAGACTTGGAATTCGTATGAAGACAGAAAGAGGTAACGAATTTTTGGCGACTTTAAACAACACTGTCGTAGCTTCACCAAGGGGACTGATCGCCGTAATCGAGAACAATTATCAAGAAGACGGTTCAATCTTAGTGCCTAAAGCATTACAACCTTACATGGGTGGAATATCAAAAATAACAGAGAAATAGAAATGAATAAAATATAAATTCATATTAAGACGATTATGGATTTATTATTTTCCCATTCAAATGGTGGACTGTAGAAATTGTGTTTCTTTGATGAGACACTTTTTTACACTCAAGTTTATATTGTATGTTGTTTTTAAATAATTTTTGTGATAAAATTAAAGACAATAGGATAGGTATATGAGACATCTATGTTTTGAATGTGCTTTTTTACCGTCGGTGGTAGTTTTACAATATTAAGAACTTTCAGTTATAAACGAGAATAAGGAGCAAGTCGCATGAATAAAATATTTTCTAAAATTAAGCGTCAATGGCGAAAAATAAAATATTTAGATAAAACACAGTTAAGCTATTTTGTAGTGACAGGTTTTATTGGGGCTTTTTGTCTATTTACTGGAGGAACTTATTCATATTTTACGATAACTAAAAATTTAAATGCTGCTACTATTACGATTGCGAAGTTAAGTTACAATTTAACGAGCACTACGGATGGATATTCGAATGGAAGTATCAGTGTTCCAGCAGGTGGTACTACTGTAGTGGATTTAACTTTGGAAAGTTTGAACTCTATCGAAACAAAGTATGTTCTCAACTATAATTCTGCATCTTCTGATGTTAAAGTCTATTATTCACATAACAATAGAAACAACGTACAAGGAATCATAGGACCTACAGGAAGCGATGTTGCTATAAGAGTCGTCATCGTCAATAACGGTGCTGGTGCTGCGAATGTCAATTTGACCGTAAGTGGAGGTTACATTAAAAACACTTTGAACCCGTCTAATATTACTGAAGGATATTTCGAGTCAGACATAACAGTGAGAGCCATTTTGATGGACGAGAGCATGGCAAATTCTATAATCGATCAAGATATTCCTGCAAAGGATGGAGAATATGTATATTTTAGAACTCAGTGTAATGAGAATGCTGATGCAACTTGGAATTCAGAGTCGTGGACTTTAGATTTGGGAGTAGAAAAGCAGGTTGCATGCGATGTCTATTTCAAAAAGATGGGTAGCGATATAGAGACATATTATGGTCTAATAAAGAAAGATGGAACTGTATCTATTACGTCAGAGACACCGAGTGCAGAACAGTATACTTTCGCTAGGACAGAGTGTAATACGAATGCCACTGCAACGTGGGATGAAACGAATAGACAATTGTCGTTATCGAACATAACAGATAAAACGATTTGTACAGGGTACTTTAACGAGAAATAACCGGAATATTTCTGGTTATTTTTTTGGCTAAACTATATTAATGTTAAATGGAGGCGAATAAAATGAAAAGTTTTGTAGATGCCGTAAGCGGAATGCGTATAAAAATGAGCGAATTACCAAAAGTATCTTTAAGTGGATTAGATCGCGAGAGTGAATTAACGATAGGGAGATGGTATTTGCATTTTATAGGTAAAAGCGAAGTAAAAAAAATAACGGAAAGGGATATTAGAAGAGGAATAGAATTGCTGTTAGGCGTCGTAGGATTATTTGAGATGGTCGATTCATGTACTGTAGATAGAGTGTTGGAGCCCATCGACAATCTTTCGTTGCTTATCCGTAGTGAAATAGATTTGATGCTCGTCGATCTATCTTTTTACAATAGAGCTATGTCAACTTCGAGGGTAATCGTCGTCAAAGGAGATAAGACAAGGGAGATTACGTTTAAAGATCAAAGTAACATTTTTACTCGAAAGATCACGTACGATATGAGGTATTACCCGACTAAGGAAGATAAATATTTAACCGTTTTTAGAAAGGCGACGAGATCAAAAGAAGAGGAAGAACCTCATCAAGAGGAACCTGTCGTTCAGACGCGGGCTGAAAAACTTGAGGAAGCTATCGATACCTTAAGACAAGTGAGAAGTTTTTATGTCAGTGATGAAAACACAATCGAAGAGCATAAAAAAGAAATGTAAAAGCGATAGTAAGAAAGCTATGTAAAAGATCTATTTTCGATCTTTTTTTTCAATAACACAATTTTGCCAACTATGCTATAATTATCTAAAGAAGTAGGTGATGATTATGTTAAAAGATATAAAAGGAGTCGGACCAAAAACTTTATCTCTTTTAAATAAATTGGGGATTTATACAGTCGAAGATCTAGTAGACTATTTTCCTTTTAGATATAATACGATCGCTCCAACTAGATTGGAAGAAGGAGAAGTCGTCATAACTGGCATAATCGAAACGATGCCGATGACAACTTATATTAAAAGAAATTTGAATAAACTTTCTTTCAGAATAGAAACCGACGAACAACTCGTAAACGTCACTATCTTCAATAGGGCGTTTATGAAAAATAACTTAAGACGGGGTATGACTGTGACAGTTTTGGGAGAATACGACGAGAAAAGAAATACTATTACTGCTAATAATATCATGCTCAAAGAAATTACTGATACATATATCGAACCTGTGTACCATGTTACAAGTGGAATAACTTCTAAGCTAGTCGGCAATTTGGTAAAAAATGCTTTAGATACTAATCCTACCATAACAGATTATATACCCGAACATTTGGTAGAAAAATATGATTATCCCGATAAAAATTCAGCGACGAGGTTGATTCACAATCCAGAAGATTTGTCTTCCATGGATAGAGCTATCGAAAGATCTAAATATGAGGAGTTATTTAGGTTTATGTTTAAAATAAACTATCTGAAGTCTTGTCGAACGGAAGTAGATGGCTTATTTCGCGATACGTCAGAAGAAAAGGTCGACGACTTTATAAATAGCTTGTCTTTCAATCTGACACCGGACCAGACAAGTGCCATTAGAGATATCGTACGAGACTTGAAAAGTTCGAAGAGGATGAACAGATTATTACTCGGAGACGTCGGAAGTGGTAAGACGATAGTCGCTGTAGCTAGCGTATACTACAACGCGATGAGTGGATATCAAAGTGCGCTTTTGGTACCGACCGAAATTCTCGCGACTCAACATTACTTCAACATTGCGGAGTTATTTAAAAAGTTCGGATTACGGGTAGAACTGCTCAAGGGTAAGACTTCTAAGAAGGAAAGAGAAGTGATTTTAGGAGATCTGGCGAATGGCGAAATAGATTTATTGATCGGAACTCACGCCGTCTTAGAAGACGATGTCGTATTTAAAAATTTGGGGCTTGTCATCACAGACGAACAACATAGATTTGGCGTAAACCAAAGGAGCACATTTCAAAATAAAGGGACACTTTCCGACGTCCTTTATATGAGTGCAACGCCGATTCCTAGGACATATGCCCTAACTATATATGGCGACATGGAGATATCGATCATAAAGACAAAACCGTCTGGACGCAAGGAGGTTAAGACAGAGTTAGCAAAGACTAAAGAGATAAAGTCTATACTCTCAAAGATGCTCGAGGAGATCAAACTCGGACACGAGGTATATGTCGTATGTCCCTTGATAGAGCCTGACGAGGAAAGTACTACGATGGATGCAGTGACTATGAAAGATAAGCTGGATAAAGCCTTTAACGGAAAGGTACCGATCGGGTTGTTACACGGACGGATGAAACCAGACGAAAAGGAGAAAGCGATGCTCGATTTTAAAGAGGGGAAAACTAGAGTTCTCGTCTCGACGACGGTTATCGAAGTCGGAGTAGATGTGCCGAATGCAACGATGATGGTCATATTCAATGCCGAACGGTTCGGACTTGCTTCTATGCACCAGTTACGTGGACGAATAGGACGAAACTCACTCGAATCGACTTGTATTTTGGTAAGCGATAAAAATGCAGAAAGATTGAAAGTATTATGCAATTCATCCGACGGTTTTTACATAAGCGAAGAAGATTTTAAAATGAGAGGTGAAGGCGATCTGTTCGGCGTGAGACAAAGTGGAGATATGGTTTTCAAGATGGCTAATCTGAAAACCGATATAAAGCTTCTGACTGTCGCGAATGTCGATTCGAGCGAGTTTATCGCTCTAAATCGCGAGAACGATTTTGAAGACTACCCAGAGTATGCAAGAATAATCGATGAACTAGGGCATATAGACTAAAAACTATGTTGCCCTTTTTTTGGGAGCAATTTTTTGACATTTTCCTAGTTTTATGATACTATATGTCGACAAAAGGGGGAGAAACTACTATGTCTAATAGTAATGGCGATATTACAACTAAATACCCACTAACTTTACCTGTCGGCCAAAGTACAGGAAAAGTTAAAATTACAGATTTTGCTCTATTGGAGTCTGTTTTGAGTTTTATATACAATAATCCTGGTTTTTATGAATACCATGGTCAGTATTATGGAAACTATTATTTCTTTCCTAATTTTGATAGAAAACTTTTTCACACTTTTGGAAATGATTCGGCATGGGTCGCTGATTCTTCGCCTACATATGGAATAAAACCCGCAATATGTGGCGACTGGTTCAACCTGATATTAGATGAATTTAAAAAGGTCGGCGGAATACCGTTTGGTAGAAGTGACTGTTATTATGCCACTTTTGGAGAGTATCCAGATAATATTGTCACCGGATATAGATTTCATATGCTAAATAAATTGTATAAAGAAGATCAGCTTGTGCAAACCAGAAAAACATATTCTTCAAAGAAGTCAATCTTGAAAGAGTACATATATAATGGCAAAAAGTACGTAGTATATCCTACAGACAATTTTACGAATAAGATTGAGTTTAAATCAGCTTTTGGTTTACATGACGGAGTGGATTATGAATTTATCGAGGTTAAACCTTTGAGATTTATAGTAGATGAAAAACTAGGAATGGCCGTATGTGATAGGGTAGTCTTAGGAGGTATTCCACTCGGAAGATTTTGCGAAGACTTTGAAAAAACGGATCTCTGTCAGCATATGAACTCTAACTTTTTAAGGGATATCCTTCCGCTTACCTCAAGTTTGCAAAGTTTTTTCAATTCAGAATATGAAGAAGACAACGATAAACAGAGTGAACAAGTCGACGATGAAAATAAAATTGAAAAACTGACCGAAAAAATACGCTCGGAATACAAATGTCAAGCCGTTTTAGAGTTAATCGAGGACTATGTACAAAGTTTGTTAAACAAATATAGACAAAAAGCCGAAGATCTTAGAGATGAGATGAATTTTAACAGTTTAAATTCTTTGGTTCTCTCATTAGAACCGATCTATAGTCCAAGAGAGTTAAA
>OOIH01000550.1_pt1 | contig 12276 bp, 14 predicted proteins | sample 1691801 | NCBI WGS metagenome assembly OOIH01 (sample SAMEA1061690, study PRJEB22710) | metagenome
TGCCTATTTAAAGGCTTGTGGTGGTTGATTTCGCTACCGTTCAGAGCTATATCTAAGCTATCCGGAAAGCGCAAGAAAAATGTAAAAGATTAAAGACGGCAACAATATGTGCGAAAAAAAGTCAACAAAAAAACCGTCCAAAAAGAAATCGGCGGTAAAACAGATTTATAAAACTACGGACGGGTATTTGAGCAATAAGCCGGCAATAAAAAAGCCGCGCAACGTGGCAGCGATAGAGCAGCGGAAAAAGGATGGCGCGGTGGCGGTTGTAAAGATATCCTCCAAAGCAGGTAAGGAAAAAAAGGTCGGGAAAACCTTTATTCCGAAAGTTGAGTTAACGCCGGATAAACATTCGGCGTTAACCGAGACTTCAATAGTAAGCAGGCAAGTAATAGTTGGAGTAAAAGACGGTGACACATTTAAGCCTATATTAACTCGTGATTTAAAAAGTACGGGTGATAAGCTGACAAGAAAAGAGTTAAAAGCAATTCGTAAAGCCGTACAAAACGATACTAAACAACACCGTAAGACTTACAAGAAGAAAATAAAGAAGTGGCGTAAAGGGTTTAAAAAATAAAAAACCGCGTCGGCTGTTAAGCAAGGCGCGGGGTGATACCGTCGCGAACGGTATCTGACTTACTGTCACTTATTATTATACTCAAAAAATAAAAAAAGTCAATACAAGGAGCAAGGAAAATGGCAGATAAAAAGAAAAAGAAGCAATTTCGGGGAAATTTTAAACGATTACAATTTATCCGAACGAGATAAGAAAAAAGTTATAGCTTACATAAAAAAATTGGAAAAGACAAGTAAAAAGAAATAGGAACAGCCCATCGGCGGTAGTCATTAGCTACCACAAGCCATTCCTATTGCAGTTATTATAAATTCGATTAATAAAAAAGTCAACTAAAAGGAGCAGAAAAATGGCAGACAAAAAGAAAAAGAAGCAAACGCCGAAAAAGGTTCAAGGCATAAAGCGTGTTGAAGAGGTTAAAAATCCGAAGCTTCCGAAAGAGAAGAAGATTCCGAAAGGAAGCAATCATACGATTATTTCAAAAGAAGGAAATATAATTTTGACTTCTCATAACATTGATATTTCGAGTAAAAAATCGTCAACGAAGAAAACAGCTACGAAAAAGCCCGAGGCAAAAAAGGCGTCGGTAAAAAAAGTCGTAAAAGCCGCAGTAAAGAAACCGGCTAAAAAAACGGTAGCTAAGAAGACGACGAAAACAACCAAAGCGGCAAAGACAACGAAAGCAGATAAGGCGTTAAAGCACGACGAAAAGTTCGAGCGGGGCACGGATAGCGGAAAAATAATAATTTTGAAAAGTAAAAAAGCGAAAGAACCTAAAAAACCGAGTTCAAAAGAATTAAAGCGCGTTTCGGGCAGCGGTTTTACGGCGTGGGACGGCAGAACTGGCAAAACGTTTGCCACCGAGCGGGAAGCCAAGGACTACGCCATAGACCACTTTTTACATACCGGTGAAATGATTCCGGTCAGTAGAACGCAACGTCAGGTAACGCACAGTTTTAAAGCGGTTGAAGATAAAAAGGATAAATGATAACGATAATAACCGGAAAGCCGGGGGTCGGAAAGACAGCGTTAAATACATATTTTTGCGAGAATACGTATCAGACCGAGCGGGAACGGCTGTTAAAGGCAACCTGCGAGAAAATCGAGGAATTGAATAAAGCGCGTGAAAAGCCGTTAAAGCTTCCGACTGCGCCGCCGATATTTACTAATTACGAAGTTAAATTCCTTGTCGGGTATAAGACGTATTACGAGCCGTATTACATTAATCCGTATTATATCGGATTACAGAACGAAAAGCTTCCGACGTTATATTTACCGCCGTACAGCAGGGTATTTATAAGCGAAGCGCAGCGTTATTACAACAGCCGGAAAAGCCTTACGCTTCCGGACTGGGTAAGCCGTTGGTTTGAAATGCACCGGCATTACGGCATAGAAATTTATATGGACGTGCAGCGCGGCAAGCTAATCGATTTGAATATCCGCGAGCTTTGCAAGCGGTTTATCGAAGTACAGAGTATGGAGCTTGAAACGAACGGCGGTACCTGGATAAACAGAACGCGCTGGCATTGCCGCGAGTTCACTAATATGCAGGACTTTGACGAATATATAAACGGTACCGGCGGAACGTATAAACAAACGGTATACACGTACGAGGGCGATATATTTCGTTGTTACAACAGTACAAGCTGTTTTTCGGAGTTTGTGCCGCCAGAGGGAGCAAATTTCAAATATCTGCCTTACAACAGAAATAAAACGGAAAATTTGCAATTCTATAATACGACCGAGCCAAAGGCGTTCAGGAGCAAAAGTTAAGTATGTTAATCGACAGAATAAAAGAATTAAACGATACGCTGTATAAGGCGTTTGCGGAGCTCAAATCGAATAACGATTTTATAAATAATCCGAAACATAAGGCGGGAATAGCGGATAAAATCTATGAGCTATACGAGCTTGATTATAAGCTTATACGCGGTGAAATGATTGAAGAAGATAAACGCGCGGACGATATAGAGATAGAAAGAACAGCGCGAAGGGAAGAGCTGAACCGCAGGAAGGCAATATTAACGCCGATATGCAGGCGTAGACGGATATTGTTCTGGAAGTATCGGACGAACCGTGCGGAAGATTTGTACGAGGGGGAAGCGAGCTTGAAAGCGGAAGGGTTTTTGAACGCGAAAGAAGAAGCGTTGATACGCCTTGCGGAAATAATCAGAGCGGCGGACGAAGCGGAGCCGGGCGAGGTATTTTCGGTAGGTATGAGCGAGGACGAGCGCAAAGAGCTTTACCGCAGGAAAAAGGCAGAAGAAAAAGAGCAAAAGCGCGAGGCGAAAGCCGAACGTAAAGCCGCCAGAGCGGAAGCAAAGCAGGCGGCAAAAGCCGGGAAGAGAAGGAAAGAGCAGGGCGCGCCCCAAGAGCCCGCGCCGCAGGAGCCTGCGGCAACGCCCGAATAAAGCGCAACGGCACGGAGCGGGGCGAATTAATCTTTAACAGCTTTAAGGCTGTTAAGCCGCCGTCACGTGTTCGGAAGAACGGTTTACAAATTTCTACGGAAAAATGCAAGGCAAATAAGCTCGTGGCTTTTGCCTTGCGTCGTTGAAAATTCGTGACGGCGGCTGAATAGCCATTCCCGCCGCGTAGCGGCGGCAAATATGGGGTCAAGGGCGCAGCCCTGCCGCATTAAACCGCGGTCGTCGAATTGCGCCCCGCGACCGTCATAAACCCGTTAACGCCGCGCCGATGGGCGACAGCGCGGCAAAATTCCCGGGTTAAAAATCGAGGTCAACGTATGAAAACGAAACTAAAATTATATATCTGTGACGACTGCGGACGCGAGGACGAGTTCGCGAGTTACATAAAAGCCCGCTCGGCAGGCTGGGCGGTTGCAAAGGATTATGCAAAATGTTATTGCCCTTCGTGCGCGCCTGAGCACCGTCGCGGCGGGGCAATGACAAGACAAAATCAAACGGAGCTTCCGCAGGACTGGGAGCAGCTTAAATTCAATTTGAAGTAAGGGAATCGCAATGTCGGAAACAAAGGCAAGACAACTTAATAATTATATCCGCTTGCCTATGAGCTTGCTTTCCTTATTCCCGCTCGGTCAGGCGTACGTTCTGGGCGACGTGTTTAGCTTTACGGGCAAAGGCAACGCTTGCCGCCGCACTTATAAAAGCTTCGGAAGCCGCACGGGCAATTCCCGCGCGACGGTTGCGCGCGCTTTGAGCAAAGGCAAAGCAAAAGGCTTAATAATGCAGGATAAAGAGAAAGGCTACGTATTTAACCTTGACAAAGTCAAAGGCGATAAATTTTTGCGTGTTCTGGATTGGATAATAACGGAAGAATTTACGGTGCGGAAAGACGATTTACGCCGTCTGCTCCCGTCTGAGCGCACCGTTTATACTTTTATATATACCCGTTGCGACAATATGAAAAGCCGTATTAAGTCTTGCACGGTATCCATAAGCGAGATTGCGGAAGCCGTAGGGCTTTCGGAGCGTACTGTGCAGCGTGCGCTGTGGGCTTTAATTCGTGCAGGGCTCATATATTGCCCGTTAAAAGACAAAGGCGTTAACGCCTATAAGAAAAGCCGTTATACGCTTAATTATAAGCTCATCAGAGCGCACGAGAAGAAAGCCAGAACCGAGAATAAACCCGCGACGGCTCCCGCCGAACCGCAACAGCCGCAGACCTTGCAGGAAATAGAGCAGGCTTATAAGGATAAACGCGAGCGTGCGGAGCTTATAGCGGAGCGTAACCTTATCCGTGCGAGGGGGTACGACAAATTTAAGGCTGCGGACGAAGCATATACATATATGGGAGTAAGCGCGGCGTTTGCGCGTTTTCAAACTCCCGAAAAGGCGGCAGAATACGAGCGCAGGCTTGCGCAGGCGAAAGCCGAACGTTATATTGCCTTGCGGGAAATAGGACTTACGGAAGCCGATATCGAGCCGCAATACGAATGTAAGCTTTGTAACGATACGGGGCAGCTCGAAAACGGGGCGCGGTGTAAATGTTTCCCGCGGGGCGAACCGCCGACAGACGGCGAAAATGTAGGTGCAGGCGAACGGAATAAATAATTTTAAAGCGTAGGGCAAGCCTGCGCTTATAATCGTTGAGTAAGTAACCCGCTTTCGGTAAAGAAGCCGAAAGCGGGTTTTAATATTATTTACATATGAAAAAATGAGATTAAGCGAGTATCAAAAATGCCGTGCTAAGGTATCAAAATTGCACCGCTACGCTAACCTATTATATATAACGAACTTAAACAAATACTAAAAAGGGAATCGCGCCGGCCGGCGCGGGAATGCGGCGGAGTTTTGCCGCGCAAGCGCGGGAAGCAAAGCGGTAACGCCCCTGCGCGGATTCCAAACAAGCGGTTACGCTTTAAAATCGGGCGCAAGGGCGAATAAAAGAGAAAAGCCGCTTTCGCGGCTTAGGCTGATAAGGAAGGAATGTCGACGGCGTACAGAGCCGGTTTACCAAGCATTTTATTCAGGAGCCTGACCGACTTACTGACTTCGAATACTAACCAGGCAACACGGCTCAGAATGTAGGCGCAGCTGCACGGCTCCGGTCATTGACCCCGGTACTTCGCTACGTTCCCGCGGGGCGTTGCCTGCGGGCTAAATCGGTTGACTTATCCCCGCCGGGTATGATATTATAATCATGGTGGCGGAAGTCACCCACAACAAGGACACCTTTTAGGCGGTTAGCCCCTGGGGGAAATATGATGAGTATTTCCTTAAAGGGGGTGGTGCTTATGAACGAGCTGAACGAACTTCTCGCAAGGCTCGCGGAGCTGATTAAACAGCTTTCCGAGCTCCTCGATAAAATCGAGTACATAGCAATTAAGCGCACAAAAAAATAACCGCCCCGTTTTGCCCACGAGCGGTTATTTTGTAACTACATTGGGCTAACCGTTTAAAGGTACACCCTTGTTGTGTTTTTATTTTAACATAGTAAAAGAGGAATTGTCAACCCTTAAATTTAAAAAACGTAAATAAAAATAGGAAAAAACAAGGCTTTTTGATAACAATTTATATGTTGTTTTGGGGGCAATTGGGGGCAAATGTATAAGATATTGCATAAGCCGCTAAAAATACACAAAAAACATAAATAAACGGGGCAAAATATACATTTATGCCCCGTTTATTGGTTGAGGTGACGGGACTTGAAGCCAAAAAGTTTACTTAAAATGGTTAAAAACGGCTTAAAATGCCCGTTTTTTGGTATTTTATTTACTTTTAAGCAAAAACTTTGGGGGCAATTTAGGGGGCAGTATACCAGGCTTCAAGCTTTTTACCTTCTGAAAGAAGGTACCCGTCGGATAAATCCGTATAAGCGTTGCCGAGCTTGCCCAGAGAGTGCCCGACAAACTCGCTGCGCGCCGCGTCGGATACGTTACACTCAACGCAGCGAGTATAAAAGGTGGTGCGCAGGTCGTAAAGCTTGTGCTCCGGCAAAATCGCTCTGAATTTTTCTCTTATGCGGTTTGCTACAAAAAATTTTAATTCCGTCATTCCGTCAATGTATCTGCGCAGCATAGAAATGACGGGGATTTTTTTATATTCGACCTTTTTTGTTTTGCGCTTGCTGTTCACGGCAATTATAAATTCGCCCTCGATACGCGCCGTATAAAACTCGTTGGGGCGCAAGCCGGTATAAAGCGCAACGGCAAACATAATCTGATAAGGCGTACCCGCGCAGGCGGAAAGTAACTTAATTTCTTCCTCGCGGGTCAACGCACTGCCGTGCGTGTTCTCGTGCTTGTCGTGGATTACGATACTCATAGGGTTGCGGGTAATGATACCGTGCGCAATCGCCATTTTAAAAATTACGTTCAGAAGCGAAAATGTTTCGTCGACGCTCTTGCCGAGCCCTGCATCCGCGAGCCTATCAATTATTTTCTGGCAGTGAAAAGGCGTAATTTTATAAAGCGGAGTGGATTCCAGATACGGCTTGATATTTTTGTTGTATCTGTAAAGGTCGTTCTTTAAAGTCTTTTCGGAAGTTTTCCGCTTTCTGAAAGTATCGAAGTAATACATAGCAAATTCGTGAAAGGTAGAGGGAATCACTTGTTCGTTTCCGCTGTCCGCGGCGTTTACCGCGTCTATAAATTTGCGTTTAAGGTCGTCTAAATTTGTTGCCGAAACCGAAATGTTGTAACCGTGTCTGCGGTACCGCGCTTCGTAGCTGCACGAAACCCGACCGCGCTTGCGCTTTCGGTAGCAAATAATTTTACCGTCTGCGCAGAATGTGTTTTTAAAAGCTCTTCTCATTTTTGAAATCTCCTTGTCGGTAAATTTCAAAAAGCCTGTTAAATCCTTTTTTATTTGCGGAGCGGCGGTAACCGTTTCGCCGTTCTCGCTGTGCCGTTGCCTGACCATATCGGCAAACTGTTCCGAAATTTGCAAAATCTCTTCGTCGTCGTTCAATGCGCCTGCGTACAAAATTTTGCTTGCTAGTTGTAAAAGCTTTTGTTTTTCCATAGAATGCTCCTTAATCTTATTAAGGAAAATTCTACCGCAAAAACAAAGTAAAAATTTACCTACTTTTTAAGTTTAAAAAGTAGGTATTTATTTTTTGCCGAGTTTAAGCATATTTTCACCGACCGTAATGTAATCGCGCTGCGCCTGTTCACCAAAGCGTTTACCTATTTCACGGAAGGTATAAAGCATATCGTCCTCAATGGGCGTAATTTTTACACTTCTTGTTTCGGAAGCTCCCGCGGCACGTTCTTCCGGAGTAATCTCTCCACGGCCAAGCAGATAGTCCACTGAAACGCCGAAGAAGTCGGCAAGTTTGATTATGCTTCCGTTATCGATTTTTACTTTATCGTTTTCCCAGTAGGAATAACTGTTCTGTGTTATACCGATAAACTTCGCAATTTCTGATTGAGTTAGACCTTTTTCTTTGCGTAGTTCTTTAAGCTTATTCATGTGATTCTCCTTTATTTTTTATCAAATTATAAGTGCAATTGATAAATTGAACAAAGGAATTTGTGTATAAATCAAATTTATTGATAAAACTTTGATAAAATCATTGACATTGATGTTTAAATATGATATTTTATCAATAGAGTTGATATTTAATCCTGCGGTTCTTCGCACCCAGCAGGGAAATATAGATTAAATTCCGCAAGGGTTTTAATACCAAGGTGATAGTTGACATTACAATTTTCAAACGACTCCTATCAAACGGTAGCTAAATGGGGTTCTTTCGTAATCTTTCCAAAAAGAAAACGACGTAGTGCAGGACGTCAGGCGCAGGGCGTGAACTTTTAATAAAACCGTTTTCATTAACGCTAAAAAAATGAAGTAGAAAACGGGCTTAAAACTAATCTCGCGGAGCTCCGCGCTCGGCAGGGAAAGGAGAGGAGTTAATGGAAAAGGATTATAATGGTAGATTATTAGAAATGGTTGAAGAATTGAATCATTATATAAGACAACTATTTCAATTATCACAAAAGGAAAAGATAGATTGTTGTCCCGAAAATAGTAAGGATTTACAGACAAAAATTAAAGGGAAAAACATTGTTGATTTTAGTTCTGCAACAAGTAGCCTATATAACGCAATAACCCATATTGAGAATATACTTTGTCGCAGACCAACGGACGAGGAAAAAGACTAAACGGCAGCCGCAGGCAGTTCGGAAGCGAACCGCCTACGGCTTGTTGCATTTAAAAAAATCAGCGTACGCAAAAAGCGACAAAAAGGAGCGAAAATGATAAAAATCAGATTATGGGGCGAGCTGGAAGAAGTCAACAGGCTCGCAGAGCTTATAAGCGGCTTAACGCCTCGGATACGGGTTTTAAGCTGTTCGAGGAATTATTCGGACAGAGGGGCAAGCGTTTATAACCGCGTCTATATGGACGTTGAGCTTCACGCGGCGGCGACGGTAAATCAAGACTTTGAGCAAAGCCTTGCGCCTATAAAACCGCTTGCCTAGGGAGGTAAAGGAAAATTGAAAGAGGAAAAAAACGTGAAAAAATACTTAAAAGCAATACCGGCAATGCTTGCGGCGTTAATGCTTATATTCGCGGCTGCGTGCAGTTCAGTTAATGAGAAAGAAGCGCCGAGTACGGCAAAAACCGTAACGGGCGTAGAGCTCGTTGATTCGGAAGCGTTGGAGGAAAACGAAGCGGTTTCGGACGGCGTAACAGCGGTAGCAGCGACAAGCAGCAAGACGATAACGGCAACATTATTACCGGAAGGAGCTATGGGCGGGGTTGACTGGACTTTTGCGTGGCAGAATGCGGAATCGACGTGGGCGAGCGGCAAGACGGTAACGGACTACGTATCGGTAACGCCCACAGCGGACGGCGCGTTGACTGCAACGGTAAAAGCGTTGAAGGCTTTCGGTGAAAAAGTAGTAGTCACGGTAACGAGCCGCAGCAATCCCGAAGCGCAGGCGCAATGTGTGTGCGACTATGCGAAGAGAAGAAATATTATTTTAAATCCGATAGAGCAAGGCGAATTTCCCGTCATGCGATACAGATTTTTCCGCAATTCGTTAAGCGAAGGAACAGTAAACACAACAATAAGCTATTCGTTGGAGGCAGAAGTTGTATTGGATTATGAATTTTTCGGTCGTTTGATAGAATTAATGAACGCAGAGGGATATCCTTATGGCGTTTGGCGGTTTGTTTCAGATGAACGAGTTAACGTTTCGGTAGACCCGGGAAATATGACGATAACCTTCCCCGCAGATAATTTTGCGGATAATTTTTGTGAATTGCTTGATGAAGAGGAATTACAGCACAACGGCTTAACGCAAGCGGAGCTGAAATCAAGTTTAAACGCTGCGTTCAGAGTAATATCCGAGGAACTGTTTAACGGAGGTCAACCTTGTGCAGTTTTCAGAGGGACGTACACAATCAAATTCGGAAATACCGTGATAGAAAATAATAGTTATTTTACAGAAATATTTTTTGCGTATTAAAGCAAGTAATGTTATCGAGCGGGGCAACCCGCAGGTATATAAAAATAAAAAAAGGGGAGCGGGAAAGCTCCCCGAAGGAGTAAAGGAAAATGGCAAATAACAAGACAAAAAGCAGAGCAAATGGAAAGCCGATAATAACCGCGATAACGGCGTTTATTATGGCGGGAGTGTTGGCGGCGGGCGTGTGCTGCCTTGGTTTCGCGTCGAGAAACACGGACGGCAAATGGTTCGGGAATTTCAAAAATATTTCCGATTGGCACTGGGGTGATTATGCGGATAATCCAACCCCCGACATACCCGATACACCGGACGTGCCGGATAAACCCGATGAACCTACGGACGAAAAGCCCGATACGGGCAATGCGGTAATAAGCGGCGTAGAAAATAACGGTGTAAAGTTAATGAGCGCAAAATTACCCAAAGAAGCATATGCGGCAAACGGTATAGACCCGCTGGCGGATACGGCATATACGGTAACGGCAACGGTGGAGCCCGCCGACGCGGACGATAAGACGATAGACTGGACAATATCTTTTAAAAATCCGTCGAGCTCTTGGGCGAACGGTAAAAGCGTAACGGATTACGGTACTATAACCGCGACTTCCGACGGCGCGTTAACCGCAAACTTCGTATGTAAGCAGGCGTTCGGCGAGCAAATAATAATTACCGCGACTTCGCGCGATAATCCAAAAGCAAAAGGCACAACGACCGTTGATTATCGTAAAAGGCTAACGTCGACAACGACGGGCATATTTGACGGCAACACGTCGGCAACAAAGGTATGGGATACGGCAAATAATCTTTATGACAGCAATACTCAATTTAACGATACATTCGGAGTAGGAACGTTAGACGATACCGTTAAATCCCATAAAATGACCATTACAACGCATACGAATTTAAGAAGCGCGTTGTCGGCTGTATTTCCTTCTAATCAAGGCGCCTATTCCGCAACAGCGGAATATAACGGACAAATCAGCGGCGCTTACGGCAGGTTGGAATGGGAAATGATGTTTTGCCCGGACCCCGGTTCGGTTAATACTTATGCCGTTGAAGGATTATTTTCTTTTTGTTCGGATTTGGTAGATTACGGCGAATGGGAAATAAATTCCACTAAATATAACAAATTGCGCACCTGCTTCCTTAATTCGTCGATAGACTTTGTGGTTACGGTTAAAACCGAGCTTGAACACGGTGCTACATATACGGAAAGTTACAACGTAAACGTATTAGACAGTTCGTTGAAAATAAAGGTATCTTCGGTAAACGTAACGGGTTCAATAATAATTTAAGGCGGTGAAAAATGGCAATTAAACGGAATTATAAAAAGTGGTTAAAGCTGATTTTAACTCTGTTATTGCTTGTAATTGCGCTTATTGGCGGGCGGGGTATAAATCCCGCCTTTGCCGTAACCTACGGTAATTCCAACGTCTTACAAGACTTACAGAAAGACGGAAGCTTTAATATTTCGGATTATCCTGATAAAGCCGAAGATTATAGTATCAAGGTTATCCAAATTGCAGAGAGTAGTAAAAACGAATTATTTTTGTATACTTATCAGCCGTGTCAAAAGACTACTTACATAATCGCAACAGATGTCAATATGTCATTAAATGAAATGGCAGGCGATACAAAGCTTTATGAATTGATATTAGTTAATACGAACGGCGTATTTGCAAAGTATCTTGTAAAGGGTGTAACCGTAAGCTCGGGAGCGACGCGTTATTACAACATAACTTCCGTATACCGTAAATGGGATAATGTGCTGGACGGTGAAACGGGCAACAATAACGCGGGAGAAAAGAAGTCTTTCCCCGTCCGTAATATTTACAAGGTAACAGACGAGAACGGCGAAAAGAAATATTCTTGCGAGCCTACGTATACGGTAAACATACTCAATCCGTATTCGGACTATTTAATATATACCGATTATAAATCTTTGCCTAACGTCCCGTCGATTAAATTCAATTTTGAAAAAATGGGCTTTATAGACGCTCATTATATAGCATTCTCGACAGATTGGGAAATAGACCGCTTAACGTCAGCTACGGTGACGTACAAGCACCGTGCAGGTACGGGACATTATAATACGTTTTTAGGCTTCGATTGCGGCGGCGATTTGACATATGAAAATCCGCAAACTTCGTATGCGTATCCGACGTACAAAGATAAAGTCGAAAATGATGGTGATTTTTGGCATAACGGTGCAAAGTACAGCTATTCTTGGGACAGAATACAGACGGTGCCGGAATTTATCGCCAACGAACGGTATTTAACGCAGGAAACGAAAGACAATCTTGCGGACAAACAATGGGTTATACGCTTTTACGAAACACAACGTACGCAGACGGAATCGGGCATATTAGGCTATAAAAAATACACTACTGAGTTTACGAAAGTAGACAGCGTAGCGGTATTGCGGCTCGAATTCGAAACGGACGGAATCGCTTATAATCTCGGTACCGTAGCCGACGTAGTAAGCGGTGACGATTTGCCGGGCAATGTCGAGCCTAAGCCCGACGAGCAAAGTATTTGGAAAAATATAGGCGAGTTTTTTATAAATCTTTTCAATAAAATCAAAGGCTTTGCCTGGTGGCAATGGCTGCTTCTGGTTTTAGGCGTTATATTAGGTATCGGGCTTATAATTTCGCTTATAATGTTCGGAATAAAAGCGATATTCAAAGGTATCGGCTATTTAATAAAATGCCTATTTAAAGGCTTGTGGTGGTTGATTTCGCTACCGTTCAGAGCTATATCTAAGCTATCCGGAAAGCGCAAGAAAAATGTAAAAGATTAAAGACGG
>OOIH01000672.1_pt1 | contig 12260 bp, 9 predicted proteins | sample 1691801 | NCBI WGS metagenome assembly OOIH01 (sample SAMEA1061690, study PRJEB22710) | metagenome
TTTTGCTCACACACATGTGTATACTTTATCGCTCAAGGCTCGCTCCAACCTTGTTGTCGCTTGCCTTTCGCTACCTATGAGCCTACCCTCAGACTCATCATACCTTTCCCCCCATCCCTAATACAGTACTCAGGCAGCGGAGGGGGCGACCGTTCCAGCGCTCCCATGGGCCGTACGACGGGGAGACGACAGTAGGTCCAAAGCGGAGGTCGTAAGCGCTAGGCATAGTAGTGCCACTAGCATTAGTAGACGAGGCGCGTGACGACCACCAGAGGCCGCTCCGGCCAGCGTACCTGAAAGTAGCGCCACTAATACCGGGCAAGTATACGTTCCCGCTGCGCACGAAGTAAAGAGGAGCAGCTGCAATGTTGTAGTTTACGCCATCGGCAGATCCAGTAACAGAACTTGCCAACCCATACTTACTCAACATATTCTGGAAACTACCTGACTTCCTATCAGCCTGGCTCCCTGCAGTCGGCAACATCCAACCTTTTGGACAAATACTATCAGCAGCATCAGCATTAGTAATCGTACCACCAGAACCAGCGACACGACAAAGGTATTAGATATGAATATAAGTATGATATATGTATCATATATTAATACCTAGAAGTAACCACAAGCGGAATGAAAATGCGCAACGCCATCAAACGGGTCCAGCATCAACCGCACTTGCCTATCATTTTATTATGAACTTTATAATTTGACAAGCCTATTATCAAATCAATCCATCCTTAAACGTTCTTTTTGCAAAAAATGAACTTGTTCCGTAAGAACAAGTTCATTCAATAACCACCCCTATAAATTCAGAAATTATGCAGCCTTATTATCCGATTCTTCCTCATCTGGCAAGACCAGACCAATTGACGCAACCGTATCACCATCATTCATTTTCATCACTCTCACTCCTTGCGCCGCTCGCCCCAAAGTCGGAATATCCGCCACCGCTACTCGAATTGCAATTCCTTTGGTCGACATCATAATCACTTCTTTCGCTACAGGATCCAAGGTATGTACTGCTACAATCGGCCCAGTCTTCTCTGTCACCCCAGCTACACGAATCCCCACGCCACCCCGCTTATGTGCTGGGAACTGCTCAGCCAACGTCGCCTTGCCATAACCATTAGCCGACATCACTAATAATTTCTGCCCACGGTCACGAATCACGTCCATACCCACAATCTCATCCTTGGGGCGCAAACGAATTCCACGCACTCCTCGTGCTGCCCGCCCCATACTCCGCACATCCTGCTCATTAAATCGCATTGCCTGTCCTGCCGAAGTTGAAATTACCACATCATTTACCCCTGTAGTTTCTTGTATCCACTTTAATTCATCACCTGCATCAAGTTTAATCGTCACTAAGCCATTAGCCCGAATATTTAAATACTCTTTCACAGCTGTCTTTTTAATCGTACCTTTTTTGGTCGCCATAAAGAGATAGCCATCTGGATTTTCACCCTGTTTAATAATCGCGGTTACTTTCTCATCTGGATGCATATTGAGCAAATTCACCGCTGCCGTTCCCTTTGCTGTCAACGACGCTTGCGGGACTTCATAAGCCTTCAATCGGAAAATTCGCCCTTGGTTAGTAAAGAAAAGTAGAAAATCATGCGAACTTGCCGTCACAATCTGCGCAATCACATCCTCTTCCTTAGTGGTCATTCCCTTACGCCCCTTGCCACCTCGATTTTGACGTTTAAAATCGCCTTGCAACACCCGCTTCATGTAGTTTTCGGTAGTCAACAAAATCACGCTCTCCTCATCCGGAATCAACTCCTCTTCCGAGAACTTACCCACTTCGTGATTAATTATCTTACTCTTACGTGCATCACCGTACTTTTCTTTCATGGCTAGCAACTCAGTCTTTACTACATTCAGAACTTCGGCTTCACTTGCTAAAATCTCTTCCAACCGTTTAATCAATTCATGTAATTGCCTCAATTCTTCTTCGATTTTGTCTCGCTCAAGACCTTGCAAACGCCGAAGTTGCATTGCCAAAATCGCTGCTGCCTGAATCTCACTCAGACCAAACCGCTCCATCAAACGCTTATCTGCATCATCATAACTCTCACGAATAGTTTTGATAACTTCGTCGATATTATCTAGTGCGATCTTCAAGCCTTCCAAGATATGTGCACGTTCTTTAGCTTTACGCAAATCAAACTCAGTCCGACGACGTACTACTTTCTGGCGATGTTTAATAAATTCTGCTAAAATTTCTTTCAATCCCAAGATCCGTGGCTGCCGACCATCCACCAAGGCCAACATATTATAATGGAAAGTTGTTTGCAGGCCCGTCATACGGTACAACTGGTTCAAAATCTTTTTCGGGAAAGCATCCTTCTTCAATTCCACTACCACTCGAATTTTACCTCGAGCCGATTCATCACGTGCATCTGCAATATGGTCCAATTTTTTCGCCAGAACCAACTCGCGCACTTTCTCGATAAAGCCTTCCTTGCTCATCCCGTACGGCACTTCAGTAATCACAATCTGATAACGACCATTTTTGCGCTCTTCAATCCCTGCCACCGCCCGGATTGTCACCGAACCTTTACCAGTAGCATAAGCCTGCTTCATCGGTGCGCCACCATAAACTTCCGCCCCAGTCGGGAAATCTGGACCTTTCACATGCTGCATCAAGCCATCCAAACTAATCTCTGGGTCATCAATCTGCGCCACCGTCGCATCTATCACCTCTGACAAATTGTGCGGTGGAATGTTTGTAGCCATACCCACAGCAATACCCATCTGACCATTCAACAGAATATTTGGCACTGCTGCTGGCAACACCACTGGCTCTTGCTCAGATCCATCAAAGTTATCCCGAAAATCTACCGTCTCTTTTTCGATATCAGTCAAAAGCTCTGCCCCCACCTTGTCCATCCGCGCCTCAGTATACCTCGAAGCCGCAGCATCATCACCATCCATTGAGCCAAAGTTTCCCTGCCCCTCCACCAAGGTGTAACGCATTTTCCAAGGCTGCGCCAAATTCACCATTGAATCATAAATCGAAGAATCACCATGTGGATGATATTTACCCATTACTTCACCCACAATACGCGCTGATTTTACTGTAGCATGTGGTGCCTTCCAACCATTTTTATTCATTGCGTAAAGAATACGCCGATTTACTGGCTTCAAACCATCCCGCACATCTGGCAAAGCACGATCAATAATAACAGACATGGAATACCTAAGGAAATAACTTTCCATAGTGCCTTCCACGGTTTTTTGCTCAATTCCGTCAACCACCACCCCTGTTTCTTCATTATTGTGCGACATTACCATTTTGGCATCATCTACGACATCATTACCATTTTCATTATCAGCAGCGCCTACAGGCTCCTGTGCGCCTTTGGATTTTTTCTGGTCTAATTCATCATCTTTTGCCATCGCTCATCCTTTCCTTAAAAGTCCAATTCATCTAAATCAACTGTCGCCGCACCAGCCTGAATAAAGTTCTTTCGAAGATCCACCTGGTCACCCATCAATTTAGAAAACACTGCATCAGCTTTTTCCGCGTCATCAATATGTACTTGCACCAACACCCGGTTCTCTGGATCCATTGTAGTCTCCCACAACTGTTTAGCATCCATCTCACCAAGACCCTTAAATCGATTCTGCGCTGTATAGCCTGCCTGCTTAAATCGTTCTTGGTTTGGATCTATCTTAGTTCCAGCAGCCTTCCTCTCCTCAATTTTCTCGGTCAGTTTCTTCTCTAGTGCCACTTCGTCATACACATAATCAATCTTCCGATTACTACCTGTACCCTTAGTTAAACCAAACAATGGCGGCTTAGCTAGATACACATGCCCAGCCTTAATTACCTCTGGCATATACCTGAAAAAGAATGTCATTAGAAGTGTCGCAATATGCAGACCGTCCACATCGGCATCGGTCATAAATACAATCTTATCGTAACGCAAACCGCCTAAATCGAACTGGTCGCCAATTCCCACGCCCAAACCTTTAATCAAACTTACTAGCTCCTGGTTCGCCAACATCTTATCCAGCCTTGCACGCTCAGTGTTCAACACCTTACCACGCAGAGGCAAAATCGCTTGAATCTTCGGATTGCGCCCTTCTTTAGCTGACCCCGCCGCTGAATTACCCTCCACAATAAAGAGTTCGCATTCTTTCCGGTCGCGGCTTGAACAATCCGCCAGTTTCGAAGGCAAGTTCAACCCATCAAATGCACCTTTACGAATTACATTATCACGTGCCGCCCGTGCCGCTTTCCGTGCCCGTGCCGCCAAGGTCGCCTTGCCTACAATTTTCTTGGCTACTGCTGGGTTCTCCTCCAAATAATAAGCAAAGTATTCGCTCATCACCTTATCTACATAACTGCGTACCTCAGGATTACCAAGCTTGTTCTTAGTCTGACCTTCAAACTGCGGGTCTGGTAACTTCACCAAAATCACCGCCGTCAATCCTTCTTTGATATCATCGCCAGTCAAATTTGGCTCTTTTTCCTTGAGCAAACCATTTTTGCGCGCATAATCATTCACTACACGCGTCATTGCTGTGCGGAACCCAACCACATGCATACCACCATCTGGCGTCAAAACGTTATTTGCAAATGGCTTAATCGTCTCTGCGTACGTATCATTATACTGTAACGCCACTTCCACTTCAGAATCTTCAATCTGCTTTTCCACATAGAAAATGTCATCAGAAAGCACTTCCTTGCCTTCATTCAACTTGCGTACATAACTCCTGATACCACCTTCAAAGTAAAAACTCTCCCTAGCACCAGTCCGTTCGTCTTTGACCGTAATCAAGATTCCTTTAGTCAAATACGCCTGGTGTCGTGCGTAATTTGACACCCAGTTATAGTCAAAAGTTGTAGTCTCTTTAAAAATTGCTGGGTCAGGATAAAAGACGATCGTAGTTCCGTGTCCGTCAGTCTTACCAATCACTTCCAAGCCTTTACCCTGAGTCTTACCGAGTTCAAACTCAACATGATGCACCTTACCATCTTTGCGCACTTCGGCAATCATCTTTGTGCTCAGTGCATTCACAACCGAAGACCCTACACCATGCAAACCAGAACTTACTTTATAGCCACCGCCGCCAAATTTACCACCAGCATTCAAGACCGTCAATACGGTCTCCAAAGTAGACTTCTTGGTTTTAGGATGCAAATCTACTGGGATACCACGACCATTATCATCTACCCGAACTCCACCATCCGCCTGCAAGGTAATATCTACTCGCGTACAAAAACCCGCAATTGCTTCATCAATTGAGTTGTCTGCAATCTCCTTCAACAAATGATGTAAACCATCAAAACCAGTCGACCCGATATACATACCCGGTCGAATCCGTACATGCTCTAAACCATCCAAAACCTGGATCTGTGAACTGTCATATTCGTGCCCATCACTTGTTTGTTTTGCTGACATTCAGACGTACCTCAACTTACTTTACCTCTATATTTTAGCGCAGATAAGCCGTAAAGTCAACCTCAGCCCTAATGTAATAATACGCTAGAATAACAGCCTCTTACAACTCGTTCCAAAGTTCCTCTAAGGCAATATACCCCGCACTATCCATATCATCAATCGACTTGCTATTCCCTGCCACATTCTCTGTTTTACGCTGTGCACTTGGCTGAAATGGCATACCCTTCTCTCGCACTACCTGCGCCAAAAACATATTAATTGCAGCACTTGTGCTAATACCCATATCGTCAAATACCGCCTCAGCCTTCTTTTTCAGCACTTGCCGTGTCCGAAAACTTACTGTCGTCATCTTGGTAAGTGCAGGTGATTTTTCTAGTTCCTTAATTACAGGAGCAGTCTCCTTCTGAGCTGCTGGTTTCACCCCTGTTTTTGTACGTGTCTTCATTGCCATAAAAATCTTCCTCCAATTTAATACTATTGTAATACAATATACATACAATTACAATACAGAATATATACTCTGTATTGTATCTATATATACATTGTCTATACAGACCTAAAAACCTCTATGTCACATCTACAACATTTGTATATACAATGTACATACAAAACACATATATCATATATACAAAAACAATACAAAATATATACAATGTATTACAGCCAAAACTCCAAAAATGCTTATGTTTTTTGTAACAAAAACCCTTAGCATTTCGCACTACTAAATTTTACTTTCTCCAAACTCTGTTTATTTGTCTCTATCATAGCACAAGCAATTCAATGTTACAATAAGTTTATGGATAAAATTCCACTGGTTCCAAAAGCAGCCTGAGTTCACTCCTCCGCTAGCTGAAGGATCTCATATTTAAGATCGTGAAGTTCACCTCACATTGCATTCACAAGTTGCTTTAGAGGCTAGTATACTTATAGTTACGACTATAAATCAAAAATAGAACTTCTCAACCTAGCCCGACCGGACATTGATGTTGTGAGTTTATCAGCACTGGTTTCCAGTGCGCAGCGGGAACGTCAATTTGACTGTATCTGCTGGTACTTTCAGGTACGCTGGCCAGTGGGGCAACGACTGGTCGTCGCGCGCCTCGTCTACTAATGCTAGTGGCACTACTATGCCTAGCGCTTACAACCTCAACTTTGGACCTACTGACGTCAACCCGTCGAACGGCCCATGGGAGCGCTGGAACGGTCGCCCCCTCCGCTATATTTGCCGCGGCGGGGTGCCGATCTTTAATCATCACACATATTATATCTCCTCACATCCCTAATACAGTACTCAGGCAGCGGAGGGGGAAAGCGTAGAAGCGATAGTTTGGGCCACCAGATACAGCTACCCCACTATCATTAAAATCAAGATCATACGCACTTGGTACAGACGAACCATTGGTATTAATAGATGAGGCTCGCGAAGACCAATGAAAACCATGTACACCGGCATGCTGAAATTTATCAGAATAAGTAACCATATACCCGCTGCGCACGAAGCCTTGAACTTGTATTTGCTTTACAAGTTCAAATTAAATTTATCTCTATAATAGTGAGGTGATTCTAGCTTTAACTAACGTGCGCAGCGGGGCCGTCGTTCTGGCGTATACTGCTGGTACTTTCAGGAGCGCTGGCGTCGGCGGCGACTGGTGGTCGTCGCGTGGTGATGCCGCTACCAATGCGTACAACATCCACTTTAGTGCTACTGGCGTCCTTCCGTCGAGTGGCCCGAATAGCCGTTGGCATGGTTTCCCCCTCCGCTGCCTGAGTACTGTATTAGGGATGTGAGGAGAGGAATGTAGTAAATTGACGCCCAGACCATGTGGTTATGTAAAGACACAATAACTAATTTCCGCTAAACCTCATCAAGGCTTTCAAACACATAGTTCCCTGCTCCATCCAACCTAAATGTCTATTTAAAACTGCCTATAAACTGTGCATAATCCGACAACTTGACTGCAGTAATCTTTTCTCTCCACCCATCACCAATAAATCAGCCTTTACCTCTGCTTTTTTGGCAAAGCCTTATCTTTTAACCTTGAACACTGCTTCATCTGCTTGTGCTTTGACACCCGCAGAACCAGTCTCACTATCCGCTCCTGGCGCTGCACTCAACACCTCAGTTTCCTGCTCGTCCACCATTTCTGGTACCGCTTCTGCTCTAGCTGTTGCCATCTCTGCTCGTTTCTTGCGCCAATTATCCAAAAAACTACCAGATTCCGATTTACTATTAGTACTCTCTGAAGCACTCACAGCACTTTTGGACTTTTCCGCCGTCCTCCAACGTTCCTGAATCTCATGTTCCACCTCAGCTCGAGTACGGCCAAACTTCGTCGCCAAAAACACCTTCATCGTCTCCATCAACTCCGGATTTGCCTCACCCATTGGTGGCAATAATTTCATCGTAAAAGGCGCACTTGGAATGTTATACATCATTACCGTCGCAATCGCCTGATAGTTCCCTTGCTTATGTAAATCTTCCGCATTAAATACTGGCGCAAACGCCTTCTCCATCAATTCTGCGTCCGTCACGCCAAGACGTCCCGACATAATCGTACCCACATTACCCAAAATTCCTTCGCGAATCTTATCTGTTAATTGTGTCATGAACTGGTTCGCCAGGAACAAGTTCAATCGGTATTTCCGAGCCTCGGAAAGAATACTCTCAAAGCTCTCTGTGGCAAAGTTTTGAAACTCATCCACAAACAAACAAAAATCTTTCCGCTCGTCTTCGGGTATGTCTGCCCGGCTCATTGCTGCCTGCTGGAATTTCATCACCAAAATCATACCAAGTAATTGCGAATTTATATCTCCTAGACGCCCTTTTGACAAATTCACCAAAAAGATTTTCTTGCTATCCATAATTTCACGAATATTGAAACCGCTCTTACGCTGCCCCAAAATATTACGCATGATAGTATTACTCAGGAATGGCCCCCACTTGGACGAGAACCAGGTAATCACCTCGCCAGCATCATTACTCTTCTGGGAAGCTGGAAACTCCTTAGTCCAATAATCATACACCGATTTATCTGTCACATATTGCAACTTCTCTTTTACGAATGCTGGATCGGTAAAACATTGCGGTATATCAATGAACGTAGCGCCATTTGGGTCACTCATTAAAAGCAATGCTGCATTCCGGAACATATGTTGCCCACGCGGCCCAAAAAACCCCTGATTATTTGGGTCAAACAAGCTCTGCAGCATATTAATCCCCTCTTGAACAATGAAGTCCTTCTGATCAGGCGAAGTAAACTCAAACATATTCATCCCAATCGGATGTTCAATATCCGCTGGATCAAAATATACGATATCATCAATCCGATCTTCTGGCACCTTAGAAAGCAAAAGTTCCACTGCATCACCATGTGGATCAATAAATGCAAAGCCTCGACCCTCCACCATATCCTGATAAGCCACATTTGTTAGCAAAACCGACTTACCCATACCAGTCGAACCAATCACATAGGTATGGCGACGGCGATCGTTCTCCGAAAGCCGAATCTCTTTTTGCACCCCGCGAAACTCATTCACCCCCAAAAGCACACCATCCACCACCAACTTCGCTGGACCATCCACTTGTTTGGTGGCCTGTCGCTCCACCTGTGAAGTCGGAATTGCATTCTGTGCTGGCAAATGAAACAGCGATGCTAGTTCTACACTATTCAATATATTACTATCTGCACCTTGCGGGAACATCCGAAAAATATAATCCACAGTCAACTTGCGCGCATCTTTTAGCATATCATAGCGAAAACCATTAAAATTCTGCGAATCAAACTGCGCAAACGCTGCTACCACACCGCCAAGCATGGCCTCAGACCGTTCTTTAGTCTTAGAACTCGCCACAATTCGTATCAACGTTTCAAAACCAGGATATTTAGTTTTATTCTCAATTGCTGCAATCTCTTCTTGTTGCAAATTCGTGAGCGGGTCTCTCTCGTATTTTTCGTGTTCATCTGGTGGTCGCCAAAACGCCTGAACAAAATCTTTAATCAAAAGCGCAATCCCACCAATCGCCCTTTTGCCAGTTTCAAACACTTTTTTGCCACTTTTTATATTTTGTACCCACTCCTCCGATTTTTTTGTCCAACCACCATCAGTCGGCCTTAGTAAAATTTGTACAGCTATTCCCTCACCCGCCTTTGTTACTGACATGGCATTCAAAATCCCCAAGCTTGCATCTCGCTGGCTATCTTCATAAGTACTAATTGGATACACAAACTCTTTTTTCAGGCTCATTTCCCCACCTGCAACTTGATCCGTTGTTACATCCTTAGAAAAGATACTGTCTGGCTCAATTTCCTCTAACCGCGCTGACGGGTATGCCGAAATCACTGCCTGCTTCACAGTTTCAGTCAACACCGCCGGTACTACTGCATAATATTTAATAAAGCCTTCTGCTGCTATAATTTCAAAAGCCAAATGCCTCTGCCCAAAAACACGACTTTTTAAGCCTTTTGTTACGGTTGAAGCAATTATCGAGTACATCACCTGAGCTTGCGAAAGCGCTTCATTCGTTACGTCGCGCTCATCACGCCCTCCACCCTGAATATCATCCGTCGATGGCGGCAAATGAATCAACATCGGGATCATTTTTAGCCCTCGCTCATAGTTCTTCGCTCGCCGCTGCCGACCTAACCGCCAAGCCCAAACCACGCCAATCAACACCCCCACCATCAACACAATAATAATATATATTACCCAACTCGGCATTTAGCCATTCCCCTTGCCAATCGGATGTGGCACTTCAAAACTCTCCAACATCACATTACCGATTTTTCTATAGACCTGCTGTAACTCAAAAGGAGAAAAGCGTCCATGATTAATAATCTTATCCACCTCAGCAATCGCACTTTGGGCAATCTTCTCTTGGCTACTGGTTGCAATCTTTGCCTCAAAATCCCGCTTCGGGTCATCTTCATTGCGTAAATTTTCTTTTGCATCAGCCAACCGCTCCTGTACCTGTAACTCACTCTCCACCCCTACATAATCCGTAGGATTTAACAGCTCATCTTCGTCACGTAAAATCTCTTGCTTTACCTCACCCCCTAGGCTCTGCAAATTTTCTGAATCACGAACCACACCCAAACTACTATTCTCTTTGCCAAGTGCAACCTGAGCCTTACCACCTTCCAGCACCTTCCAACCCATTCGTTCAGCCTGTACGTGTGACACTGTTGGCGTCTGCCTCACTTGCGACATCGTCTCATTCAAACCCTGTTCCTCAGCTCCGGCTGCCAAAGCCAAATCAGTCTCACGATTTATTTCGTCCGTCAACTCTTTTGCGCTTACTCTTAGCGTATTTTGCGTTCGACCATTATCCATAAGCTTATTTTAACATAATCAGCCTGTTTTGTTCACAATTTTTAATCATAAACATCAATTATGCCAAGCGCTTGCTCACCAAAAAACACCCTAACAATACAAATAGTACCGTTAGAGTAATCGTCAAAAGACTAATCGAACCCAAAGATTGGGCTAACATCAACATAATTGGACCAAAAGCCAATACAACACCATACAAATAGCTTTTACGCCCCATTTGCTTGCCCAACAATCTAGTAAATATCCGCACTATCCCCACCGACAGACCAAACATAAGTACATAAAATGTTGTAAAAAAGACTAAAACTCCGAGAGGACCAATCCCTGTCGGAGTCGTGAAATTCAGCATTACCAACAAAATCACCGCCGCTAGCAGACTAAGTACTGGAATTAGATGTTTTGGCATAACCATATTATACCATAGCTTCGCCATGGCTACATAACTACGTCAATTCAGAAAAAATAATAACTAACATTCCGCCTAAACCCCTGGCTATACCACAGAACCCCTCCTTCTGTAAACCCCCAACACCTCTATAAACAAGAAATCTGGTGAGAATGGGTGAGTTATCTGGCGTAAAAAATACTATTACTTTGGGCCACAACTCGCCCCATCCTCATTATTTTGACCGCTCCACTAGTAGTGGGGCATAGTCCTAATTGGCTTGTATTTCTGTTAATTTTAATTGTGTCAATGTACAAACAGATAATATTTACCAATGCGCTTGCAAGTGTTCCCTCGAAATTCCCTCTTATCATCGACTTCTATACTACTATGACATATTTCCATCGCTATATCGGGGTACTTCTCACGGGCGTACCAAAGGTAATCTACAAAGCTACAGCTAAAATCGGCCAGTCAAAGATGCTCTGTTAGCCCCTAGGAGCCTCAAGGCTACCCTAATGGTAGTCTTTCGGTTCCATCGGGGCGATCGTGAGTGATAATCCCTGACAAGTCAGCTAACAGAAGTGTTCCAGAAGGACGACCTCTAAACTAACCCATCATTCCTGTAGATTTGTACAGTAGGATGGTAACGATCACCCCAGTGAAGTCAACGGGGGTTAACCCATCTCCTTCCCAGGTGGCTTGCTGTTTTCTTTTGAAAACTCACCTATGGTGATTCCGCAAGCTTTAGGTAATTCCTAAGAGTGTAATTTATGGCTAGAAATTACCTTTTCGCTTGTGGAATTCGCTTGCTCAGAATATGTTAAATTGCTTTTTTGTAGTTCATGTTTGTATTCTGTTTTGAACTATCTTCATCATAGCACGCTTATGCTAATATTTCAATAGCTTTGCCAAAAATTATGTTGTATTTATTACAACATACACCAATTTTAATCTGTTTTTATTTGTATTTTATATGTTGTTAATTAAACAACATATATGCATAATAAAAACTTTTAGCTATCTATTATCGCCGATGGCGTAAACTACAACATTGCAGCTGCTCCTCTTTACTTCGTGCGCAGCGGGTTCGTCAATTTGGCTGTATCTGCTGATACTTTCAGGTACGCTGG